>Ga0206945_1027_pt1 | contig 33995 bp, 21 predicted proteins | sample Alteio_BWOrgHeat_5_FD_152982 | JGI IMG/M metagenome (GOLD analysis project Ga0206945, IMG submission 152982) | Enriched cells from forest soil in Barre Woods Harvard Forest LTER site, Petersham, Massachusetts, United States -... | ecosystem: Environmental > Terrestrial > Soil > Temperate forest > O... | reverse complement strand
CAGTGAGGAGTTCGGCAAGTTGACGGGCCGCTACTACGGCTTGATCCAGCAGTACAAGTGCGATGACGCCGACACGGTGTTCGTCTCGCTGGGCTGCGCGGCGGACAACATCGAGGCCGCGTGCGATTACCTGCGCGACCAGCGCAACGCCAAGGTCGGTTCCATCCACGTCAATGTCATCCGGCCCTTCCCCGAGGCGGCGATCATCAACGCCCTGCGCGGCAAGAAGAACGTCATCATCCTCGAGCGCACCGACGAAGGTCTGGCCGGCGACAACCCGCTCTGCCGCGACATCCGCGTGGCGCTGGGCAAGGCCAACGAGGTCACCAAATTCGGGGGCACCCTGCCCGCGCTCACCCCGGCCGAGACGCCCCGCATTTTCCGCGGCGCCTACGGCATCGGCTCGCGCGACTTCCGCCCCGAGCACACGCTGGGCGCCTACGAGTTCGCCACCGGCCAGAACAAGCGCAAGGACGGCCGCAGCGCGGCGGACGGCGAGACCTATTTCGTCCTCGGCGTGGACCATCCGTACGCCGTCATCAGCAAGGACACGCCCTCGCTCCTGCCCGACAAGGCCATCGCGGTGCGTTTCCATTCCATCGGCGGCTGGGGCATGATCACCACCGGCAAGAACCTCGGCGAGATCATCGGCGACTTCGGCGAGATGCTGAAGAAGCGCGAGAACCAGTATGAGCCCGACGGCCGCTTGAAAGAGCAGCTGTACATCATGGCCAACCCGAAATACGGCTCCGAGAAAAAGGGCGCGCCGACGAATTATTATCTCACCGTTGCCCGCGAGCAGATCAAGGTCAACTGCGAGTTGAACCACGTCGATGTGGTGCTGTGCTGCGATCCGAAGGCGTTCACGCACACCAACCCGCTCGAAGGCATCAAGAAGGGCGGCTGTATCGTCTGGGAATCCAGCGACACGCCCGAGACGGCCTGGATGCGCATCCCCGCGCAGCACCGGAAATTTGTTCAGGAAAACAACATCCGCGTTTTCATCCTGCCCGGCTTTGAGATCGCCCGCAAGGCGACCAACCAGCCCGAACTGCAATTGCGCATGCAGGGTAATTCATTCCTCGGCGCGTTCTTCCGCGTTTCGCCCTTCCTCAAGGACAACTCGGTCACCGAGGAACAGTTCCAGTCCACCGTCCGTCACCAGTACGAGAAGAAATTCGCGCGCTTCGGCGACGCAGTCGTGAACTCGAACATGACCGTCATGACCGAGGGCTTCGCGCTCGTGCAGGAGATCAAGTACGGCCAGTCCCAGGACCCCGACCGCTCTTCCATGCGCAACGCGCCGGTCGCGCCCATCAACGCCGGCCCGCTCATCCCGACGGCCGGTTGCGGCACCTACTGCGGCAGCGGCAGCATCCCCACGCCCGCCGAGCAGACGCCCCGTTACATCTTCCAGAAGATGGAAACCTTCGACAAGGAGTTCCGCGGCGGACTCGGTTATCACCAGCCCGCCGGCCCGCTGGCCTCGGTGGGCATCATGGCCTCCGGCACGGGCGCGACGCAGTCCAAATACGTCGCCCGCCGCGAGACGCCGATCTTCATCGCGGAAAACTGCACGCAGTGCATGGAATGCATCACCGCCTGCCCCGATACCGCGCTGCCGAACACCGCGCAGGACGTGGCGACGGTCTTGAAGACCGCCGTGAATTTTTACGTCACCGACGGCACCGAACGGGCCAAGCTGGCCGCCGAGTTGAAGGGCGTGGAAGTGCGCGCGCGCGTGAAGATGAACGACGCCATCAAGGCCAAGACGGCTTTGCCTTTCAAGGACATCATCCTCGCCGAGGTCAACGCATTGGCGGGCATCGCTGACAAGGCTAAGGCCGAATTCACCGGCATCATCGCCACCCTGCCGCTGGCCTACACCTCCGTGCCGGCCATCTACCGCTCGATCGAGACCAAGACGCCCGGCGCGGGCGGCCTGTTCTCCATCTTCGTGAGCGATCTTTGCAAGGGCTGCGGCGAGTGCGTGCAGGTCTGCGGCGATCATGACGCCCTGCGCATGGTGCGCGAGACCGAGGATTTGAACGCCGAGCTGACGACCGCGCAGATATTCTCGCGGCTGCTGCCCGATACGCCCCAGAAATATCTCGGTTTGTACAACGACATGGACGCGGCCAGTTCGCGCGAAGCGGCGCTGCGCAACCATTTGATGGTGCGGCGCAATTACGAGGCGCTGGTCTCCGGCGACGGCGCCTGCGCCGGCTGCGGCGAGAAGAGCGTGCTGCGCGCCCTGGCTTCCGTGACCGAGGCCTACATGCGCCCGATGTACCACAAGAAGGCTGACCGCCTCCGCGGTAAGGCCACCAACCTGGAAAATTCCGGCGTGGAAAAATTGAAGGCGCTCAAGACGCGCGACGAAAAGGAATACAACCTCTACAAGAAGGCCGTTGCCCACGTCATCATGGGTCTCGGCGGCGAGAACGAGAAGGACACCGACCAGCGCATCGCCGATTACGAGGCCGCGAACGGGGTCATCACCGACGAGCAGCTCATCCAGGCCATCGCCGCGGTGATGCGTCAGGACGCCTTCAACCACAAGGAACTTCAGTCCATCGACGGTCGCGCCGCCAACGGCATGAGCGTGATGTTCATGGGCGCGAGCACCGGCTGTAACACGGTTTACGGCTCCACGCCGCCTTCCAACCCGCATCCCTATCCGTGGATGAACTCGCTGTTCCAGGACGGCGCGACGATCTCGTGGCTCTTGGGCGAGTCGCTCATCCAGAACCACGCGCGGCGCTCGGTATCGCCGGAGCGGTTGTGCGACGCGCTGCTCGAACGCAGCGAGGACGTCATCACCGAGCAGTCCTACTTCCTGCTCACCCACTTGGAAGACGCGCAGATGACCGACCAGGAAGTCCGCGAGCTGCCCAAGGTCTGGGTGGTGGGCGGCGACGGCGCGCTGGGCGACATCGGTTTCCAGAACGTCTCGAAGGTCATCCTGCAGAACCGCCCGAACGTGAAGATGCTGATGCTCGACACGCAGGTCTATTCCAACACCGGCGGCCAGAACTCGGACAGCTCGACGATGCTCGGCGGGTACGACATGAACCAGTTCGGCCATGCGTCGCAGGGCAAGTTGATCGAGAAGAAGAACGTCGCGGAGATCTTCACCTCCGGCCATGGCTCGCCCTACGTGGCGCAGGTCTCGATGGCCAACGCGGCCAAGCTCTACAAGTCGATGCTCGACGGCCTGGAATACCGCGGCACCGCGTTCTTCCAGTCCTACACCACCTGCCAGCCGGAGCACGGCGTGGGTGACAACATGAGCGACGACCAGGCCAAGCTCATCCGCGACGCGCGCGGCATGCCGGAATTCGTCTACAACCCGCGCCTCGGCGAGACCTCGCAGGAAGCCTTTGACCTCAAGGGCAACCCCACGAACAATCGCGACTGGTGGCGCACCAAGTACAAGATCGACGGCGCGGAATACAACTTCACCGTGGCGCATTGGGCCATCACCGAAGGCCGCTTCCGCAAGCACGTCAAGGTCATCAAGGAAGAAGAAGCGCGCGAACTCATCCTGATGGATGACATGCTCGCGCTCATCACCCAGGACGACGTGATCTACCGCCGCGTGTTCGACAAGAACCACCGCTCCTGCGTGCCGAACTTCGGCTGCTACATCAAGGCGGACGTGGGCGGCAAGTTCAAGTACTACGCCGTGTCCCGCCAGATGGTGCTCTTCGCGGTGGAACGCCGCAAAGCCTGGCGCATGCTGCAGAGCAAGGCGGGCATCGTGAACAAGGATTACCTCGCGCAGAAGGCGTTTCTGGCCAAGGTGGACAAGGCCGAGATCAGCCTCGCCGACGCCCAGACCAAGACCGCCGAGCTGGTCGCCGCCGAACTGGCGAAGCTCAACTAAGCGCATCTGATATACTACAAAGGCCGCCGGAATTGACCGGCGGCCTTTTTTGTCGCAACGCTGGACTTGGCTGACGGCGGGCGGCGCAGAATCTTCTTCGGCAGAGAGACTTCGGTTGGTAGGGAAACACCCCATATGCCTTGCCCGGCAGGCTGGAGCATTTTGGGGGCATGGGCAACCCTCAAAAACCGGCGGACAAAGTTATGCCCCGTGAATCATCGGGCAGCCGGAAAATCAGGCCGGAAACATCCTTTATTTTGGAGCGCGAGTTATCATGTCTTTCAGCGCGTCCCTCCCGTGATTGCTGAATGATGACCCGCGTTCCATGTTTTATGACCCAACCCATCCATTCGCCGGGCGGCGTTGAGGTTCTGCCGCTTGCACCGCCGATGCGCTGGTTCTCTAAGAAACTCATATGGTGGAAACACCCATGTGCGTTCGGGTGTCTTGCGGCACACTCTCACATGCTGCCTTCCGGAACCTTTGATTCTTGTAAGTCAGACATTATGAGTCTCGGATAAGACTTGGAGGATAAAAATCATGAACAGCGATCATAACGACGAGATTGAATTTGACGACGAAGCTAGAACCGAGCAGGCCAACACGCGGACCAAGCAGGCCGAGGCGCGGACCAAGCAGGCCGACATCCGGACCGGCCAGGCCAACACCCGCACGGATGAGGCCAACACCCGCACCGATGAAGCCAATGTGCGGACCGAACAGGCCAACACGCGGACCGACCAGGCCAATGTGCGGACGGACCAGGCCGTGGCGCGGAGCGTGCAGGCCATCCTGGCCTCCGAACTCCGCTACCGGCGGTTGTTCGAGACCGCGCAGGACGGCATCCTCATCCTCGATGCCGACACCGGGCAGGTGGTGGACGCCAACCCGTTCATGAAGGATCTGCTCGGCTATTCGCAGGAGGAATTTCTGGGCCGGAAGCTCTGGGAGATCGGCCCGTTCAAGGGCGAGGCGGCTTCCAAGATCGCCTTCGCCGAATTGCAGATCAAGGACCGGCTTCGCTATGAAGGCCTGCCGTTGGAGACCAAGGACGGGCAGCGCGTCGAGGTGGAGTTCATCACCAACGCCTACCTGGTGCACGAGAAACGGCTCATCCAGTGCAACATCCGCAACATCACGGAGCGCAAACGCGCGGAAGCCGAAATCCTCCGCCTCAACGAAACCCTCGAGCAAAGCGTCGCCGAGCGAACGGCGCAGTTGCAGGAGGCCAACAAGGAATTGCAGGCGTTCAGCTATTCCGTCTCCCACGATCTGCGCGCCCCGCTGCGGCACATCCTCGGCTTCGTGAACCTACTGCAAAACGGAGCCGGGCCGTCGCTGGCAGAAAAGGACCGCGCCCATCTGACGACCATTTCCGACGCGGCCAAACGGATGAGCACGCTGATCGACGATCTGCTGGCGTTTTCCCGCATCGCCCGCACGGGATTGAAAAAAACGGACATCGACCTCACTCAGCTGGTCAAGGATACGATGATGGATTTTTCCGCGGAAACGAAGGCGCGCAACATCGTCTGGGAGATCCACCCGCTGCCCGTGGTGCAGGCCGATGGCGCCCTGCTGCGGATGGTGCTCGTCAACTTGATGTCCAATGCGGTCAAGTTCACGGGCCATCGCGACGCCGCCAAGATCGAGATCGGCTGCGTCCCCGGTGGAAATCTCGAAACGGTGATCTTCGTCCGCGACAACGGCGCGGGGTTCGACCCCAAATACACCAGCAAGTTGTTCGGTGTGTTTCAGCGGCTGCACAGCCAGCGGGAATTCGAGGGCACCGGCATCGGGCTGGCGAACGTCCAGCGCATCATCCAGCGGCACGGCGGCCGCGCGTGGGCGGAAGGCGTCCCGGACGCCGGCGCGACCTTCTTTTTTTCACTACCTAAACCAATGGAGACCTAAATGAACATGCGACGCATACTGATAGCGGAAGACGACCCGCGCGACGAGCAACTGACCCTGGCCGCGCTGTCGGAATACAACCTGGCCAACAAGATTTACGTCGTCCACGACGGCGAGGAGGTGCTGGATTATCTTTACTGCCGGGGGAAATTTGCCGCCCGCACCTCCGGCAACCCCATCGCGGTGCTGCTCGACCTCAAGATGCCGAAGGTCACCGGGATCGACGTGCTGAGGATCATCAAGGCCGACGATAACTTGAAGAGCATTCCCATCGTCGTGCTCACTTCCTCGCGCGAGGAGCCGGACCTGGCCGAATGTTACCGGCTGGGCGTCAATTCCTACGTGGTCAAGCCCGTGGACTTCGCCGAGTTCATGAAGGCGGTCAAGTTGCTCGGGGTCTTTTGGGCGGCGGTCAATGAACCGCCGCCGCAGCCCGTGGCGGAAGTTGTCCCCCCTGAACCCAAATAGTAGGCTGAACATGAAATCCACGCTCCGCATTCTACACTTGGAGGATGATGCGAACGATGCCCTGCTCATCCAATCCACCTTGGAGGACGGCGGCATCGCCTGCACGACCAGCCGGGTGCAAACCAAGCAGGAGTTCGCGGCGGCGCTCGAACAAGGTAACATTGACCTGATCCTTTCGGATTTTTCACTGCCCATGTTTGACGGCCTGTCCGCCTTGAAGATCGCGCACGACACGCGGCCCGATATCCCGGTCATCATCATCTCCGGGACGTTGGGGGAGGAACGGGCCATTGATTCGCTCAAGAGCGGTGCGACGGATTATGTCCTCAAGGAACATCTCGTCCGGCTCGTCCCGGCGGTGCGCCGCGCCATGCAGGAAGTCGCGTCCTCCGCCGAGCGCCGGCAACTGGAGGCGCAGTCCATCGAGGGGCAGAAGATGGAGGTGATCGGCCAGCTCGCCGGCGGCGTGGCCCATGATTTCAACAACATCCTGGGCGTCATCATCGGTTACAGCGGCCTGCTCATAACGGCGCTGGGCCCGGAAAACCCGCTGCGCAAACACGTCGAGGAGATCCAGCACGCGGCGGGCCGCGCCGCCGGGTTGACGCGGCAGTTGCTCGTCTTCAGCCGCAAACAAACGGTGCAACCCGTCGTGCTCGACCTCAATGTCGTGGTGAAAGAAATGGAGACCATGCTGGCGCGGCTCATCGACGAGAATATCGAGCTGACGTTTGTGCTGGGAAAAGCGCTCGGGCGGATCAAGGCCGATTCGGGACAGATCGGGCAGGTGCTGATGAACCTGGTGGTCAATGCCCGCGATGCCATGCCCTCCGGCGGCAAGCTCAGCGTCGCCACCTACGACATCACGCTCGACCTGGACTATGCCTGTGCGCACCCGGACGTGGTGCCCGGCGGCTACGTGATGCTCAGCGTCAGCGACACGGGGGCCGGCATGACCGACGAGGTCAAGGCGCACCTGTTTGAGGCGTTTTTCACGACGAAGCCCAAGGGCAAAGGCACCGGTCTGGGCCTGACCACCTGCCAGACCATCGTCAAGCAGTCCGGCGGCCACATGTCCGTCTATAGTGAGGTTGGCAACGGCACGACCTTTAAGATTTATTTCCCCCGGATCGAACAACCGCTGGATGTCGCGGCCAGCCAGATCCCGGCCGGGCCTTTGCCCCGCGGGACGGAAACGCTGCTGGTCGTGGAAGATGAACCCTCGGTGCGCATTCTGGCCCGCAACGGGTTGGAAGCGCAGGGTTACGAAGTCCTGTCGGCCGCGAACGGCCAGGAAGCGTTGCGCGTGGCGCATGACCACAAGGGACCGCCCATCCGCCTGGTGGTCACCGATGTCATCATGCCGTTGATGGGCGGCAAGGCCACAGCGGAATGGTTGCAGGCAACTTATCCCGACCTCAAGATACTCTTCACCTCGGGTTACACGGACGACGCCATCGCCCATCACGGCGTGCTGGACGCAGGCGTTCAATTCCTGTCCAAACCTTACACGACTGCCATGCTCGCCCGCAAAGTGCGGGAAGTGCTGGACCATCCCGCCTAGCATCGGATCGCGCCGCCCGTTGGTGAGAATTTGGGAAGTCCGGTTTGGTGCGCGCGAGAGGACTTGAACCTCCACCTCTTTCGAGACCAGATCCTAAGTCTGGCGTGTCTGCCATTCCACCACGCGCGCAACCGGGCGATGCCCGCAGATAGGCGGATACTGCCATCACCGGGCCGGCCAAGGCAAGGGGCGGTTTAGCGGGCCGCCGGGGCGTTCGTGGATTTCAATGCCTGCCCGAGGTTTTTTTTGGCGCCGACGTCATCGGGATTGAGGCGGATGGCTTCCTGAAATTCGCTGATCGCTTCATCCATCCGGCCGGTCTTGGCCAGGGCCACTCCCAAGTTATCATGTGCCTCGGCATCATTGGGTGTCAGGCGCAGGACCATCTGAAACTGGTCGATTGCCGCGGCGGGCTGACCTTCGATCAGATACATATTGCCTAGGGAATGGTGGGCCTCGGGGAGGTCCGGTTCCAGGTGGGCGGCTTCCTGGTATTCGCTCACCGCGTCGGCGATCCGGTTCTCCTTGGTGAAGGCGATGCCAAGGTTGAGATGGGCGTCGGCATAATCCGGTCTGATGCGGACGGCTTTCTGAAGAAGGTCCGCCGCCTGGGCGGTTTTGCCGGTTCGGAGCAGATAAACGCCCAGGTTGTTGAGCGCCTGGTTGTCATCCGGCTTGAGGCGGACGGCCTCTTGAAATTGGCGGGCGGCCTCCGCACTTTGGCCTTTTTGAAGCAAGGCATTGCCCAGGTTGTAGTGAACCAGCGAGTAATCCGGTTTAAGGCGGACGACTTCCTGGTACTGGGCGATGGCTTCGTCGGTGCGGCTGCGCTGGGCCAGATCGGTGCCCAGATTAAAGTGAGCGTCAAAATTATCCGGGTCCCAGCGGATGGCCTGCCGGTACTGGCCCATGGCTTCGTCGATATGGCCTTGATTGTCGAAGGCGGCGCCCCAGTCGTTATAAGCCAGCGCGCGGCGTTGGGCGGCGTGAACCAGGTTGAAGGCCGCCGACCAGGCCAGCAACAACGCCCCGCCGCCGCGGAGGAGCCAGCGGTAGCGCCCCGGCGACTGTTCCAGGCTCAAGCCCCCCACGACCGCCAGCAAGACCAGCCCCGGCAAGAACTCCACCTCATACCGGTCATTGGCGCTTAAGAAACAGCTGAGCGTCAAGAGGGAGGCCCCGCAGAAAAACCCCGCCGGGGCCAGGAAGCTGCGCAAGGCCGGTTGGTTCCGCCAGGCCGGCAGGATGGCCAGCCCCAGCCAGACCACGGGCACGTCCGCCAGGATGTTGAAGGCCATCTCGATCGCGCCGTACCCCTTCGGGGCCGCCGGCAGGATCCCCTCGCGCACAAACGGATAGCCCAGGCTCCAGCGCACCGGCTCAAAAAAGTACACCAGCCAGTTGAACCCCAGATAATGCAGGCTGAAATCCTGGAGGGTCTTGTGCTCCTGGACGAGCTGGTAATGATGGCCAAACTCCCGCGGGTCGCCAAAGCGCAGCTGGTTGTAAAGCAACAACCCCAGCCCGACCAAAGTGATCGGGGCCACCGCCGCCAGCAACAGAGTCCCAACGCGCTGGCCTTTTCGTCTGGCCAGCAGCGCCGGGATGAGCAGCATTGCCGCGCCGAAGAGCAGGTCGGGCCGGGCGCCCACCGCCAGCCCGTAAGCCAGGCTGCCGCCCGCCAGCCACCAGCCCTGATGTCGCGGCATGATCAGCGCGCCCCAGACGCCGGCCAGCGAGATCATCACGCAGGCAACTCCGCAGCTGATGGCCACTTCATAGACACCGGCCCGGGACAGCAACATCGGCAAGCCCGAAGCCAGCCCCAGCGCCATCACGCCCGCCAGCACCACCCCGAAGTTCACCCCCGCAAAACACCGCCGCCAGAGCGCATACAATAATCCCACGCTCACCAGGAAACCCGCCGTGCAAAAAACGAGCACGGCCATCACCTCCGAGAGGTAATGGCCCGTCAGCGCCGCATAGGGCCAAAAGAGCGTGATGGCCGGGGTCACCCCGAAATAGATGTAGAGCTTGCCATGATAATAGCTCGTGTCGTGGATCGGCATGCCACCCACCCAGCAGTAGCGCGCATTTTGGGCGGGATCATAGGGATCGGCCAGCTGTGTCAGCCCGGCGGGGGCCTCCATCTTCAGGTTAAGCTGCCCGGCCTGGAACCCCTGCACCAGCAGGTTGTAGTAAGCCGTTTTTGGCCCCCGGTCCAGTTGGTCGGGCGCGCTCATCCCGTGGATGATCCATAGCCACACCCCCATGACCATCGCGCAGACGGCGATCAAGGAAAGGTAGTGCCGCCAATGCGCCCGGACCTCGGACTTGAAACTCCCAGTCGCGGTCTTGGTTGGGGCGGCAGGCGCTTTGGGCCGGGCAGGATGTCTCGCTTTTTTGGGTTTCAACGGATGGTGCGATAGTGCCATCACCGGGCCGGCCAAGGCAAGGGGCGGTTTAATGGCCCACCGGGGCGTTCTTCATTTGTAGTGCGACCGAAAAATTGTTTTGGGCGCTAGCGTCATCCGGCCTGAGATTGAGGGCTGCCTGAAATTGGCTGATCGCCTCGTCCAGCCGCCCGGTCTTGAGGAAGGCGATGCCGAGGCCGTCATGGGCTTCGACATAGTCCGGTTGGAGGCGGAGGATTTCCTGAAACTGGCTGATTGCCTTGTCCAACCGACCTTGCTTGCCAAAGGCAACGCCCAGGTTGTAACGGGCGTCGGTGTCATCCGGTATGAGGCGGAGGGCTTCCTGATATTGCCGGATGGCTTCGTCCCCCCGGCCCTTGATTGACAACGCGTCGCCGAGGTCGTTGTGGGCGTCGGCGTAATCCGGTTTGAGACGGATGGCTTCCTGAAATTCGTGGATCGCCTCGTCTACCCGGCCTTGCCGGTTGAGGTCGATGCCGAGGTTGTAATGGGGCTCCTCATAATCCGGTTTATAGTGGATGGCTTTGCGGTATTGGAGCATGGCCTCGTCCTTCCGGTCCAGGTTATCGAGCGCAGCACCCCAAACATTGTAAGCCACCGCGCGGCGTTCGTAGGCGTCTTGCAGGTTGAACCCTATCGAAAATGCCAGCAGCAATAGCCAGCCACCGCGTGCCAGCCGCCGGGCTTGGCCGGTCAAGCCCCGCTCCAGGGTGAAAATACCCGCTAGCGCGAGGAAAATGAAGGCCGGCAGAAATTCCACTTCAAAGCGGTCCGCCACCCAGTAATACTGGCAGAGCGTCAATGCGGTGCTTCCGCCCAGCCAGCCGAGTGCCCCCAGAAACCCGCGCAGCAGGGAACCTGACTCCGCCGGCCGGTTCCGCCACGTCAGCGAGGTCGCCAGCCCCAACCAGATCAGCGGCACCGCGGTCAACACGCCAAACGTAAATCGAGCTTCATAATATCCACCGCCCGGCGGAAAATGTGTCGGCAGGCTTGCCCGCACAAACGGAAACGAAAGGCTCCATCGCACCGGCTCCAGGAAATAAGCGCACAGATTGAACCACAGATAATGCAGGCTGAAACGGTGGACGAGGTGATACGGATATCCCAGTTGATAGCGCAGGCCAAACTCCAGCGGGTTGCCGAAGCGCAGATCGTTGTAAACCATCAACCCCAGTCCGACCAAAACCATTGGGCCAACCGCCGCCAACAGCAGACCCCCAACGCGCTGGCCCTTTCGCCACGCCAGCAGCGCCGGGATCAGGAGCATCCCCGCGCCGAAGAGCAGGTCCGGTCGCGCGCCCACTGCCAAACCATAAGCCAGGCTGGCCGCCGCCAGCCACCAACCCTGCCGTCGCGGCATCACCAGCGCACCCCAAACCGCCGTCAAAGCCAGCATCACGAACGCGAATCCGCAACTGATGGCCACTTCGTAAACGTTGCACTTGGATAACAGCATCGGCAGGCCCGTGGCCAGACCCAGGGCCACCACGCCCGCCAACACCACCCCAAAACTGACTTCCGCAAAGCATCGCCGCCACAACGCATATAGCAACCCGACGGCAGCCAGAAAACCGATTGCGCAAAAGACCAGCGCCGCGTCTTTCTCCGGCAAGTAATGGCCGGTCACAGCGGCATAAGGCCAGAACAAGATCAGGGCCGGGGTGACGCCGAAGTAAAGATAGAGCTTCCCGCGATAATAACTCAGGTCGAGCAGCCGGTGGCCGTCATACCAGCGAAGATCCATGTCGGTGTCTTGACGGTAGGGGTCGGGAAGCTGGGCCAGCTCGGGAGGCAGTTCAGTTTTCAGGTTGAGCTGGCCGGATTGGAATCCCTGCACCAGCAGGTTGTAGTAGGCCTTGTCCGGGCTCGCCGACAAATAGTTCAATCCATCCGGCTCGGCGCTCCAGATCCAAAACCCAATGATTGCCAGGCAAACGATCGCCAGCGAAACATAGTGTCTACGGTAAGCTTTGAATTCAGACAGGAAACAGGCAACACCTGTTTCAGCCGCGGCAGGTGATGGGGGCTTGGCAGGATGTCTCGCTTTTTTGGGTTTCAACGGATGGTGCGATAGTGCCATCACCGGGCCGGCCAAGGCAAGGAGGTTGCCAACTAGGGGCTGATGGGCTGAAAGGCGGGATCAGCCGGCGACTGGGCCGGGGCGGATGCCGTCGCGGGAGTCGCTGCGGGAGTCGTGGAAACGGGAGTGATATCAGGCACGGCTGCGGGTGCGGGCACCGGCGCGGGCGCAGGGATGGGAGCGGCGGCTGCGACCGGCGCGGGTTTCGGTGCGGCTGCGGGTTGCATGAGCGCGGGGGCGGATTGCTTGGTCATCGAAACCCGGTCTGGCGCGCCTTTGGAAGCACCGGCCGACCGTCCCCCCATCGTTGCCGGGGAGCTGGGGCCATCTGCGGGATAATTATGGATGTCCGAGCTGTCGATCTTTCCCTCTTCGGCGGCCGTCCAGGTTTCGCCGTAGAGCAGGTCGTTGGGCTGGATGAGGGTCAAAAGTTCCTTGGCGCGGCGGTCGCCGGCTTCGACCTCTGAGAGGGTAAGTGTGACGGCTATGGTTTCGCGGGCGTTCTTGGCGGGGACGTTGGCCTGCGTGCCGGCCACGGTGTACCACGCGTAGGCCTCGACGGGATTCTTGGGCACGCCCATGCCGTTGTTATAATTTTCCGCCATGGCGTATTGCGCCTCGGGCACTCCCTGTTTGGCGGACCGCAGGAACCAGAGGCTGGCCTCGGCGAAACGGAGATGGCTTTGGTAGGCCGCGCCCAGATGATATTGCGCCAGCGGGGAGCCCTGCTCGGCTGCTGCCCGGTATTCGCGGATGTCCTGAAGGTCAATCGCCACCTTCGGGGAATAGCAGCCGGAAGCTACCAGACCCAAAAGCAAAAGCATATGGCGCATGACTCTCATTTTGGGCAAAAATGACGGCAAAACACCGGAAAGTCAATCCATTTTGTCCCGCCGCTTCCCCTTGTCACCGGCCATTTTGGGCAACAAAAGCGACGGTTAACGTGAATGTAACAATTCGTCGAAAGCCCCGGCCAGCCGGGAAAAATCCTTACGGCACGGCGCGATAAGCGCGGTAGAAACGCATCGGGAAGTTCGGCGCCAGCGAATCCGTGAACATCCCGTTGCTGTTGGTCAGCACCAAACTGCCCAGCGTCGTCCAGGTCGTGAAATTAGTCGTCGCTTGGATGGTCGTGGGCGAATTGCTGGAACCTGCCAGCGTCAGTTTTTGCTGGCTGTTCGCCAGCGGCGTGACCGTGGTGATGGCCGGGGCCACGGTCGCGTTCAATTGCAGATCAAAGACCAGGTTGGTGGCCGTGCCAGACGCCAAATGAACCTCCGCGGCGATGACATTGGTGCCTTCCACGACCAGATCCGGGTTCACGGGAAAACTCTGCCAGGTATCGCGCAACGTGTTCGTCATGGCCGTGGCGGTCGTGTTGTACGCCGCGCCGAAGGCGAGGTTGAGATTGGTCACCGGCGAACCGTTCAGATAGACCAGCGCGCCGTCGTTCACCGCGAGTTTTAAAGTGAGCGCGGCGATGCGGCTGGCGTTGGTGACCGAAAAGGTGTTCCGGAAATAGGTGGTGATGTATTTGCTGCTGGAACTCGGGCCGTAGCTGACGATGGTCTGCACGTTGCTGCCGCCGTAACCCAGTTGCGCGGTGCCGGTGCTCCACGCGGAATCGCTGAAGGCCGGGCTTTGCCACGTCGTGCCCTGGTTGGAGCCATTGGCGAGATACTTCCAGCTCGCGGCCATGGGCACCAGCGCCGTGGGCGGCGTGGGGCCGTCCGCACTCGTGCGCGCGAAATAGCGCAGCGGCTGGATGCCCTTGGATTCGCTGTCGCTAATCGTGAAATAGCCGCTGCCGTAATAGTCGAACCCAATGGCCTCGCCGTTGGGCTCGCCGTTGGCGATGCCCTGGACGGGGATGCTGGTGTAGGGGCCGGCCAGCGCATTGGTGATGGCCTCGCCGTTGGTGCGCGCCCAGAGTTGCGCAAAATTTTCCTGCCGCACGACGATCTCATCCCCGAGCGGCGAGATGTCCGCGCCGTTCGCCACGTCGAAATTCAGCGGCTCAACGTACTTGAGCATGATATTGGTGCTGGTATCCATCAGCGACTTGGGCGCGGTGTAGATGGACCCGGTGGAATCCTTCGTGATGATGAACCAGTCGCCGCTGATGGGATCGGCGAACTCGGCCTCCGCGTTATGCGCGCCATCGGGATAGGTGAGGAAAATGGTGCGCATACCTTTCATGGGCGCGTTGGTCAGCGGCACGGTCACCTGCTTGCCTGCGTAAACCGTCGGCTCGGGCGCTTGATAGATGGCGATGTTCGTGCGGTTCACGTTATTGTCGCCGATGTCCGTCACGTAGAGATAAGACACATTCGTCACCGGCCCCGGCCCGATGCCGAGGTCTTCGTTATCCGTGTTGCTGGGCAGCACATAGGTGCCCAGCAGCCGGCCTTGGTTGTCGATGGCATAGACCACGGCGGCGTTGCCGGAGTCGTTTTCCGTCCAGATGACGTTGGCGTTATTCCGGCTTTCGGCGATGCCCGATGCCTCAGTCAGCTTGGGGATGTCGATGATGCCGTTGGTCACGGCATTGGCAAAAGTTGGCCCGGCGTTTATTCGCAAGACGCTAAAAATGAACAAGCTGGCGACGAAGACAAAATGCTTCCGCGCCGCCAAAATGATAGGCTTTTTCCGTAACATGATTGTAACAGTCGGCCAAGATAAGCCATTTTGGCAAAAAATCAAAAGAGAAGTGATGGCAGCAAAATTAGGTTTTGGCGGAAGATCCCCTCGCCCCATCCGATGGGGAGAGGGATAGGGTGAGGGGAATTTAGAAAAAGGCCCCACCTCACCCCGGCCCTCTCCCCCGCTGCGCGGCGGAGAGGGAGAACATTTTGGACGCTTTCCGCCGTGCTACCGCTAAAGGCATAATCCCGATGGGCGTAAAAAAACGCGGCCCGGATTTCTCCAGGCCGCGTTGTTGATTCTGCCGGTGCGGTCAGCGCAGCGCGCTGACCCTACCTATATTAGTAACCGCCCATGCCACCCATGCCGCCCATGTCGCCGCCGCCGCCGCCCGGAGCGGCCGGCTTGTCCTTCTCAGGAGCGTCGGTGATGAGGCATTCGGTGGTCAGCAGCAGGCCCGCGATGGACGCGGCGTTCTGCAGCGCGGAGCGGGTGACCTTCTTCGGGTCCACCACGCCGGCCTTCACGAGGTCTTCGTACTCGCCGGTGGCGGCGTTGAAGCCTTCGTTGCCCTTGCGGCTCTTCACTTCTTCCACCACGACGCTGCCTTCGTAGCCGCCGTTGAGGGCCAGGTGCTTGGTCGGATAAACCACGGCGCGCTTGATGATGTCCACGCCGATCTGTTCGTCCTCGTTCGCGCCCTTGACCTTGTCGATCGCGTCCAGGCAGCGGATGAGTGCCACGCCGCCGCCGGCGACGATGCCTTCTTCCACGGCCGCGCGGGTCGCGTGCAACGCGTCCTCGACGCGCGCCTTCTTTTCCTTCATCTCGCTCTCGGTCGCCGCGCCGACGTTGATGACGGCCACGCCGCCCGCGAGTTTCGCGAGGCGTTCCTGCAATTTTTCGGTGTCGTATTCCGAGGTGGATTCCTCGATCTGCCGGCGGATCTGGTTCACGCGGGCCTGGATGTCGCTGGACTTGCCGTGGCCCTCGACGATGGTGGTGTTTTCCTTGTCCACGACGATGCTCTTGGCGCGGCCGAGGTCATCCAGCTCGATGCTCTCGAGCTTGATGCCGAGGTCCTCGCTGATGAACTTGCCGCCGGTGAGGACGGCGATGTCTTCCATCATGGCCTTGCGGCGGTCGCCGAAGCCCGGGGCCTTGACGGCGCAGATGTTGAGCGTGCCGCGCAGTTTGTTCACCACGAGCGTGGCGAGGGCTTCGCCCTCGACGTCCTCGGCGATGATCAACAGCGGTTTGCCCGAGCGCGCGGCCTTTTCGAGCAGCGGCAGCAGGTCCTTGAGGTTGCTGATCTTCTTTTCGTAATTCAGGATGTAGGCGTCTTCCAGCTTCACTTCCATGGTCTCGGCGCTGGTGACGAAGTAGGGCGAGAGATAGCCCTTGTCGAACTGCATCCCCTCGACCACTTCGAGGGTGGTCTCGATGGACTTGGCCTCTTCAACGGTGATGGTGCCGTCCTTGCCGACCTTGTCCATGGCGTCTGCGATGATCTCGCCGATGTTCGTGTCCCAGTTGGCGGAAACGGTCGCGACCTGCTTGATCTCTTCCTTGTCCTTGACCTTCTTGGAGATCTTGGCGAGCTGCTCCACGGCGGCCGCGACGGCCTTGGTGATGCCGCGCTGGATGCCGATAGGGTTGGCCCCGGCGGTGACGTACTTCAAGCCTTCGCGGTAGATCGCCTCGGCCAGAACGGTCGCGGTGGTCGTGCCGTCGCCGGCGTTGTCGCTCGTCTTGCTGGCGACTTCGCGGACCATCTGCGCGCCCATGTTTTCGTACGGATCTTCCAGCTCGATCTCCTTCGCCACGGAGACGCCGTCCTTGGTGACGGTGGGTGAGCCGAATTTTTTGTCGAGCACCACGTTGCGGCCTTTCGGGCCCAGGGTGGCGGTGACGGCGCGGGCGAGCTTGCTCACGCCGCGGAGAAGCGCCTGCCGGGCGGCTTCGTCGAACACTAATTGTTTTGCTGCCATAATATTATTTTAATTTCTGGTTTTGGTTGGGTTTAAATTCTTCAGTCGAGCACGGCCAGGACGTCGTCCGAGGAAAGGAGCTTGTATTCCTTGCCGTCGAGCTTGATCTCGGTGCCGCCGTATTTGCTGCACAGCACGCGGTCGCCCTTTTTCACTTCAAACGGGACCTTCTTGCCGTTGTCATCCGTCTTGCCCGTGCCGAGCGCGACGACGATGCCCTCTTGCGGTTTCTCTTTGGCGGTGTCGGGGATGATGATGCCGCCCTTTTTGACTTCCTTCTCTTCCACCGGCTCAACGAGCAAACGGTCTCCGAGGGGTTTGATGTTCAGTGCCATACTTTGTCTCTTGTTTGGTTGTTTATGTTTATCGGTTAATTAACTCCCGCCGCCCAAGCGGTGGGAAAATTGTCTGAGCAACCTGAAGGGTTGCCGGAAATTAGCCCGGGGTTGAGCGAAGCGATACCCCGGGAAAACGCCGTTAAATATTTGCGCCCTGAAGGGGCGCTGGAAATCGTCAATGAACCATTCCGCCGCCCCTTCAGGGCGGAGATCAAACCGGACGCCGACCAGGGGCGGCGGCTTTCAGCCTTGCCCCTGGCTAATTTCCCGCAGGCTTTCAGCCTGCCCAGATTTGTCTGAGTCAGCTTCACCGATTTCATGACTTTTTCGGCAGGACGGGCAGCTTGCCCGTTTCCCCGCGCTTGTCTTTCTTGAACTCCACGCTGCCCTTGAGCGTGAAGCTGTGGAGACAACGGCGATACGGCTTGGCCCGGGCCTCTTCATGGCCGCAGCACAACGCGGTTTTTTCAAACGTCGCCTTGCCGTGTTTTTGCAGGTCGGCGAAAATTTTCTTCAGGAACGGCTTCAAACGCAGCCCGCCCAGCCAGCAGCGCGGATTGCGGCAATGGATGCCCGCCGGCATGTCCGCCTCCGTGTATTCCTCCGCCTCGAACTTCTGGTCCGTGCCGTGCTCGCGCACCGTGAGCCGGATCTTGGCCACGTTCGGGAACACGCTCTGAAACGAGGTCGCCCCGCCGAAGAACGGCTTGGCCACCCGCACAGGCTTTTCGTTTGAGTCAGACATGGGTTAAATCGATTCTCCGCTAATTTCGCAAATTCCGCGAATGATGAACCAGGTAGGGCGGGCAGTCCCCTGCCCGCCGCGCGCATTGGGTTGACGACGGCGCGCACGGAGTGCGCGCCCTACCAACCCGCTCACATTTGTCTGCGCCATGTTCATTGTGTTCAAAATTCAGCCGCACTCGCAATCGGGGAATTGTTTAGCCGCTCTTCATTCTTTCTTCGGCTTTTGCTTCTCCACATTTTCAGGCAGCTTGAGAATCGGTTTCCCTTCAAGTTTTATAAACTGCATATTTTTCGAAGCGGCTTGAATGATTCCGATCTGTTCAGCGGTTTTCTTTGTTGTTTCGTTGTCTTGCGGCGTTACTTTCAAGGGCTCTACTCTAACTTCTATGTTGTATCCACGGTCAATGCGATTGGCTATCCGGTTAAGCGAAACACGAAGAGCATTTGCTAGTTCGTTTTTCCGATGCCCGTCCTTTTCTAGATGATACTTCTCAAGAAGTTCAACCGTGAGTACCTCAATGCCATTATCCATTGCAGTATTTGCATACTCTTCAATTCCCGCAGTTTGTTTGTCTGGCACACCTTGCTTGAGCAATTCACCTCTGATTTTTTTGATCTCTAAAAGCTGTTTGTAGAGCGCGACAATCCGTTCGATGGCGACGGCCAAACAAGCGGCAAATGGAGCGGGCGCGTTAAGATAAACGGTCAAGTCACTAGAAGAAATTGTTTTTATCGAAAGCTCGTCCGGCTTGCCGGTGGCAACCTCTGAAAAAGTATTTAGAACGAAAACGAGTTCCTTCAGCTCTTGCGCAAAACCATTTAGGTTATTATCTACGGCATCTCGCGGAATTAGCATTCCGATTTCACATTCACCAGGCTCAAGTTTTTCGTTTCCGATTTTGAACTGCTTGAACGCTGCGAGTATTTGATCAAGTGCTTGCTGAAATCCGTGTAATTGCTGGGAAAGCTCCTGCAATTCTTTGAGGGCAACCGTGGGTGTGATTTGATTTCTTTGAAATATTTCCTCTATGGTGGCTTTCAACGGAAGTCCAAAAAAGGGCGTGCCGCCCATATCTGATAGAAGTTGTCTCCATGCTGGGCTAAAGTCATCGCTGGGACAGACAGAAAGACTGGAATAGATTTTTTTTAGGTTATTCGCCAGATTTTCTTGGTATTGAGGGTGATTGCCTTGTTGCAGCACTTGTTGAAGCGAATTACACACCGCGTCGACTTGTGCAACAGTTTGAGTAGCTACCATTTCTTTGTGTAGAGCTACTGCAATTGCGTGGAGGCGTTCGGCGTTCATGTAATTTTCCCTGTTAAGGCAATGTAGGCCCGTCTTTTACTTCTTCTCGTCCACGACCTCGGCGTCGATCACGCCGTCGTCCTTCTTCTTCTCGTCGGACTGGGGCGCTTCGCCTTGGGGCGGCGCTCCGGCTCCGGCGCCGGCTGCGCCCTTGTCGGCCTGCGCCTTCGCGGCGGCGGCCTTGTAAAGTTCCGCGCTCACGGCCTGCCAGGCTTCATTGAGCTTCTCGCTGGCGGTCTTGATGGCCGCGGTGTCCGTGCCCTTGAGCGCGTCCTTCACGGCGGTGACGGCGGTCTCGATCTTGCCCTTGTCGTCCGCGGAGATCTTGTCCGCGTTGTCCTTGAGCATCTTCTCGGAGCGGTAGACGGAATTGTCCGCCTCGTTGCGCGTCTCGACTTCTTCCTTCTTGGCCTTGTCCTCGTCGGCGTGGAGCTCGGCGTCCTTGCGCATCTTCTCGACTTCGTCCTTGGAGAGGCCGCTGCTGGCGGTGATGGTGATCTTCTGTTCCTTGCCGGTGCCAAGATCCTTGGCGCCGACGTGCAGGATGCCGTTGGCATCGATATCAAACGTGACCTCGATCTGCGGCACGCCGCGCGGGGCGGGCGGAATGTCCGTGAGTTGAAATTTGCCGATGGTCTTGTTATCGCGCGCGAACTGGCGTTCGCCCTGCAACACATGGATCTCCACGCCGGGCTGGCTGTCGCTGGCGGTGGAAAAGATTTCCGACTTGCGGGTGGGGATGGTGGTGTTGCGCTCGATAAGCCGCGTGAACACGCTGCCCAGGGTCTCGATGCCGAGTGACAGCGGCGTCACGTCGAGCAGCAGAACGTCTTTCACGTCGCCCTTGAGCACGCCGCCCTGGATGGCCGCGCCGATGGCGACGACTTCATCCGGGTTCACGCCCTGGTGGGGCTGTTTGCTGACGAGGTTCTTGGCGACTTCGACGACGCGCGGCATGCGGGTCATGCCGCCGACGAGCACGAGCTCATCGATCTTGGCGACGTCCAGGCCGGCATCGGCCAGGCAGGCTTTCACGGGCTTGATGGTGCGCTCGAAAAGTTCGTCGCAAAGCTGTTCCATCTTCGCGCGGGTGAGGGTCTTTTGGATGTGCTTGGGCCCGCTGGCGTCCGCCGTGATGAACGGCAGGTTGATGTCATACTGCTGCGAGCTGGAAAGCGCGATCTTGGCTTTTTCGGCCTCTTCCTTGATGCGCTGGAGAGCGTCGGGCTGCTTGCGCAGGTCCATGCCGCTTTCTTTCTTAAATTCGTCGAGGATCCAATCCATGAGGCGGTTGTCCCAGTCATCGCCGCCGAGGTGGGTGTCGCCGTTGGTGGCCTTCACTTCAAACACGCCGTCGCCGATCTCCAGCACGGAGATGTCGAACGTGCCGCCGCCCAAATCGTAAACGGCGATCTTCTCGTCCTTCTTCTTGTCTAGGCCGTAGGCGAGCGACGCGGCGGTGGGTTCATTGATGATGCGTAGGACTTCGAGGCCGGCGATCTTGCCGGCGTCCTTGGTGGCCTGGCGCTGCGAGTCGTTGAAATAAGCGGGCACGGTGATGACGGCCTGCGTGATCTTCTCACCCAGGCGCGTCTCGGCATCGGCCTTCAGCTTGGCGAGGATCATGGCGGAGACTTCCTGCGGGGAATATTGCTTGGGCTTGCCATCCACTTCCACTTCCACGGCGACGTCGCCATTGGCGGCCTTGACGACCTTGTAGGGGACGCGCTTGATCTCTTCCTGCACCTCGTCGAACTTGCGGCCCATGAAACGCTTGATGGAATAGACGGTGTTGCGGGGGTTGGTGACGGCCTGGCGCTTGGCGGCGTCGCCGACCACGCGCTCGCCGGACTTGGTGAACGCGACGACGGACGGCGTGGTGCGCTTGCCCTCGGAATTTTCAATGACGAGCGGTTCGCCGCCTTCCATGACGGACATGCAGGAGTTGGTGGTGCCGAGATCGATGCCTAGTACTTTTGCCATAAAATTGATTTGGTTGGATGCTTCCGCGTTGACGCGGCTCGAGTACTGACCTGCAACTTGGATGCCGGGTAGGAGAAATTAGAGTGGAGAAATGCAAGATACTGTAAACAAGAGTGATGTGTTTTATCGGCAGAAGGGGTGCCCACCGTAAAAGTGTGCCACAAGTGACACAGTGGCACAGTTGACCGAGCCATGGCGCAGTGGGTGGCGCAACTTTAGAATCCCAAAGGGATTCCAGCTATCAGCCCAAGGTTGGCGCGGAGCGCCTACCTTGGGTTCGTGTTCACACAAATTAATCAACCCTGAAGGGGTTGAATCAAATCCGTCTCGGTGACACAACTCCTTCAGAGTTGTAGGATTTATCACGCGGTTACCCAGCGTAGGCCTTGCGTTGCTCGGCCAACGCTGGGCTGAATGACTCAACTCCGTTGGAGTTGAACGGCGAATCATTCTGTCGTCCCTTGCGGGACTTGTTTGTTTTTTGGGACGTTTTACCCAGCCTTGAAAGGCTGGGCTATTTTCAAAAACGCGGCAAAAAATCCTTCGCCGCCTTCGCGCGACACAAGCCTTAACGCGACACCGGCTCTATTTACTGCCCGGTTTGGTCGCGGGGGTTTTGGCGAGGTCGGGCGGGAGGTTGTTCGGGTCGAAGGTCTCGACTTGCAGGGCGATGAGGCTGAACTGCGGCACGCCGAGCTGTGTCTGGCCGTTGGAACGGTCCACGACCATCGCCACGGCGGCGACGTCCCCGCCGTGCGCGCGGACGATGTCCATGGTTTCCTGCACGCGGCCGCCCTTGGTGACGACGTCCTCGACGATGAGGATCTTTTCCCCGGGCGCGATCTTGAAGCCGCGGCGCAGCACAAGTTTTCCTTCTTCTTTTTCCACGAAGATGAACCGCAGGCCGAGCTGCCGCGCGACTTCCTGGCCGATGACCAGCCCGCCCATCGCCGGCGAAACGACGGTGACCGCGCCCAGCGGCTTCAGCTTGGCGGCGAGCGCCGCGCCGAGCTTTTCCACGGCGGGCATCTGCTGGAGCGCGAGCGCGCATTGAAAGAACTGGCGGCTGTGCAGGCCGCTGCGAAGGATGAAATGCCCCTCGAGCAGCGCGCCGCTGTCCCGAAACACTTGGAGAACCTGGTCTTGCGTCATCGCCGGGGATGTTAAGCAGGACTGGCCCGGTGCAAAGCGGAAAATGCCGCGAAAGCGCGGGGAATCGGGCGGAGGAATCATTAATTAGAAGAATAGTTGACTACGGATAAGTTTTTGTTACATTAATGGCATGCAAATCGAGAGTTTGAAAATGTTCTGCGACCTCGCGGAAACGGAAAGTTTCACTAAAGCGGCGCAGATCAACGAAGTCACCCAGTCGGCGGTCAGTCAGCAGATCAGTTCGCTGGAGCGCACCTTCAAATCCCTGCTCATCGAGCGCAGCAAGAAGAAGTTCCGCCTCACGCGCGAGGGCCAGGTGCTGTATGATTACAGCAAGCAGATCATCCAGACCTACGACGCCCTGCAAAACAAGCTGCAGGAGATCAAGGACATCATCTCCGGTACCATCCGCGTCACCACCATTTACAGCATCGGCCTGCACGACCTGCCCCCGTACATCAAGCGCTTCCTCAAGACCTACCCCACCGTCAACGTCCATGTGGAATACCGCCGCGCCAACCAGGTTTACGACGACGTGCTCAGCAACGTGGTGGACCTCGGCCTGGTGGCGTATCCGACCAAGGACCCGAAGCTGGAGATCGTGCCGCTGCGCAAGGACCCGCTGGTGCTCATCTGCCATCCGTCCCATCCGTTCGCCAAGCTCAAGACTCTCAAGTTGAAAGCCATCACGGACGAGAAGTTCATCGGCTTCGAGCCGGACATCCCCACCCGCAAGGCGCTCGACAAAATTCTCAAGGAACACGGCATCCACGTCGAGACGGTCATGGAATTCGACAACATCGAGACCGTGAAGCGCGCCGTGGAGATCAATGCCGGTGTTTCCATCGTGCCCCAAGCCACCGTCATCCAGGAGACCGCCAAGCAGACGCTGGCCTCCGTGCCTTTCGACGACGGCGACCTCTTCCGCCCGCTGGCCGTCATCTACAAGAAGACCAAGGTCCTTTCGCCCGCGATGAAGCAGTTCATCGCCACGTTGAAAGAGGACATGAACTGATTTCCGACTGAAAACAAAAATGGCAACGCCGCAAGCGTTGCCTTTTTTTGTGTCGTAAAACTCCGGATTTGATTTGTCCAGACGCGGCGAAAAATTCCCCCTCTCCTTGGGGAGAGGGCCGGGGTGAGGGAGGTTTAAAACACCATTTTTGTCGCAAACAAGATGGTTTAACGCTCGCCCTCACCTGTATCCTCTCCCCCGGGGAGAGGATTTACCCCATCACATTTTCGGGTTTGCGGTCGGCTATCCGGCCATTTCGCCCGCTCATCCGCGGAGCGGAATTATCACGGCGCGCTGGCCCTACCCGTTCTCAAAACTACGGATAGACCAGCCGGTAAAACACGCTGCCGTTCACGTTGTTGAGCGGCACACTGACCTGATTGGTCAAGGTCGAGCCCGGCACCGTCCCCCAGTTCGCGCCGATGCCCGCGCCGGGTGCATTCGTCTCCGCCTCCAGCCTCCAGCCAAGGTGATCGGCGGGCCAGTTGAACTGCAGCCCATTGTTCCCGAGGTGGAACGCGAGTTGCGGCGCGGACAATGAGGCCGGGTTGACCGGCAGGATCTCGATGCCGCTGGACTTCGCGTTGTCCGCGGTGCCGTTTTTGTATTGGATGACGATCTGTCCATTGACGTTGGCGGGGAAGATATATTCCTTGATGGTGGCCTTATTCTCCGCGCCGGCGTCGGCGAAGATGTCATAGTTCGTCAACACCTGCGTGCCGTTGATGAGGACGTTGAATTTGCGGTGTCCCGCGCTGTTGTAGGCGATCTCCGCGAAGTGCAGCCGGACCTTGTAATTATCGCCCGGTATCAGGTTGGGGAATGAATAGATGTTCGGCCCCCAGCGTTCGGTTTGATAGACCGCTTCCGGCGCCGGGTTCGTAACCCCGCTGGTGTCTATCCCCGCGCTGGTCCCGCTGGTATTGACGGCCGTATAAAATTCATCGGCCGCAAACGAACCCATGAAGGGGCCGCCCGAATTGATGACCCAGGAAACCGCCGCCCTGACGGAAGCCGGGGCGGAAAGCGGTCCCTGCCCGGCGGTATCCACCGCGCTGACCTCGTAGTAATACGTCGTGTCCGGGGTGACATTCGTGTCCGGGTAACTCAGGAGGCCGACATTCGTGGCGATGAGCGAGTATGAGCCGCCGGGTGAGAGCGAACGCCAGACATCATAGCTCGTGGCCCCTTCATAGCCGTTCCAATAGAGCAGCACCTGCGCGTTTTCCGCCGTCGCGGTGAGATTCGTCGGCGCGGGGGGAATGATCGCGGGCAGTTCCGGCTGGGTGGGACGAGTGAACGTAAACGCCGTCTGGCCTTTGAACATCTTGCCGCCGTCATGCGTGAGCCGCAGGTAATAATCGGCCGAACAGGCCGTGCCGTCCTGATCCAGCGTGTAATAAACATTGGTATAGCCCACCGGGGTCATGCCGGCGTTCTCGGCCGTGCAGGCGATCTGGTTGCCCTCCCCGAACTCGTCGAACATCGAGATGTAGATTCCCTGGCAGCCCAATTGTTTCATTTTCGCGAACTGGTACCACATGAAATTGCCGTGGGCGCGCTGGCTCGCGTTGCCGCCGGGCAGGACGCACGGTTGAAAATCGATGCCGTTGGCGTTGCAATACGCCTGGTCGCCCGTCTGCGTATTGGCGTAGTAAAAGTTCACGTCGTTCGTGTTGCCGATGCGCCCCACCATCCACGGTGAAAGCATGTTGAACGCGCTGTAGACGGAGAGATAATTCGAATACGAATCGCTGATGCCTGTGCGCCACCAGGTGGGCACCCCGCCGATGACGTAACAGCCCTGGCTTTTGAAGAAATTGATCACGTCCAGGCAAACGTTGGTGGAGAAATTGTGGTTGCCGTCGTTGAAACCGAACCCCCAGATGCAGACCACCGGCTTGCCGTTCTGCATGGCGTACATCGGCGAATTGGTGATGTGCAGCGTGGCGCCGAGGACGTTCGTCCAGTCGTTCTTGATGTCCGAATCAAACGTGTTCGTGTTCCAGCCGGAACAATCGTACATGATGTAAAACTTCACGTTGTTGGCCTCGGCGGCCGCCATGACCTTTTGGGCCATGATATTGCGCGTGGGCCCCTCGCTCCCGACGGTGTCGCTGCCCGTGGGATTGAAACGCTGCAGCGCGGCCGTATCGCAGCCATTCTCGGCCATCCACCGGAAATGCGTCTGCACCACCTGGTCGTCCACGGACGAAAACAGGGTCGCCGGCTGCCCGTTGCCGAAATTGGGGTAAGCCACCGCGTATCCGTGCTGGAACTGGCGCATGTCTGGCCACGCATTGACGGAAGTGCCCAGGGTATTGGTCGTGGGAACGGATTGATAACTGCCGCCGTAATGCCACCAGGTGCCGACGGGCGCGGTATCACCCGTGCAGGCGAACCAACCCTGGTAACCGACGGAGATTTTGCCCACCACATCGCCCGCCGGACTTGCCGCATAGATGTCGCCACAAGCGCCACCACCGAGACAAAGCAGGGCGAAAATAAGAAGCTTGATGGGATTCAGACCGATTCGGTGCATGGGCCATGTAGTTACAAATATGGGCGCACGCGCAAAATCGCTAAGGAGCCCTAAATAATCGCCTTAATGTCGCATTTTCAGGGCGCTCCTGCCTATCCCCGAAATCGGGGAGCCAAGGCGTGATTTTACTTAAGATTTTCGGGATTGAGCGGCTTGAGGTCCTTGGGCAGGAAAATCCCGTCCTTGCGGATGAGCTGGCCATCGAACCACACCTCGCCGCCGCCCCATTCCTTGCGCTGGATGAGCACCATGTCCCAGTGCACGGCACTGCGGTTGCCATTGTCGCAATCCTCGTAGGCCTGGCCGGGCGTGAAGTGCAGCGAACCGGCGATCTTTTCGTCGAACAAAATGTCGCACATCGGGTTCATGATGTAAGGATTGAAGCCCAGCGAAAATTCGCCCACGTAACGCGCGCCCGCGTCGGTGTCCAAGATTTCGTTCAGCTTCTTGGTGTTGCTGCCGGTGGCCTTGATGATCTTGCCGGCGTTGAACTCCAGCCGGATGTTCTCGAATTTCGTGCCCGCGTAAATCGTGGGGGTGTTGTATTGGATGACGCCGTTGACGGAGTCCTTCACCGGGCAGGAGAAGACCTCGCCGTCGGGGATGTTCCGCGTGCCGACGCACGGGATGCCCGGCAGGCCCTTGATGCTGAAACTCAGGTCGGTGCCCGGCGCGACCAGCCGCACCTTGTTCGCCTTGGTCATGCGCTTTTGGAGCGGCTTCATCACGCGGGCCATCTTGGCATAATCCAGCGTGCAGACGTCGAAATAGAAATCCTCGAAGGCTTCCGTGCTCATGTTGGCCGCCTGCGCCATGCTGGGCGTGGGCCAGCGCAGCACCACCCAGTTGGTCTTGTTCACGCGGTAATCCTGCACGGGCCGCAGGATCTTGGAATACATCTGCATGGTCGCGCTGGGCACGTCGGCGCCCTCGCTGGCGTTGTGGCTGCCGCGCAGGGCGATGAACGCATGCACCTTTTTCATGCGGAACATCTCCATCTCGGCGATGAGCTTGGCGCGCGGGGCATCCGTGTTGCGGAGCAATTCGCGGCCCACGCGGGAGTGCCGGGTCTCCACCAGCGGGATGGCGCCGGTGGCGCGCACGGCGCGGATGAGCTCGATGACGAATTCGTCGGGGATGTCCGTCACATCGATCAGGGCCGCCTGGCCCTTTTTAAGTTCGCAGGAATAGTTGGCCAGCAACTTCGCCAGTTTGGTGTAACGCGGATCTGTCATATGAATAAAGTTTCGGCCTTTGAGTTGCGGGTTTCAAGCGGGAAAATGACTCATGTGTAGACGGGCAAATCACAACTGAACGTGAATAAAAACGAACATCATGGACTGCGGCGGGAAGCGAAGCGCCACGCCGCTTTAGTCACGCCAGACATTATCCGCTCTTACCAAAAAGCGCCGTCGCCGCTGCGCTCTGCCGGCGCACTCCATATCACGTCCGAAATTGGGCACCGACGAAGCGGTACCCTCCATTACGATTGTTTTTCCCGTTTCCTATATTCACGCTCGCGCTTTTTAGTCTCCGCACTCAACAATTCTTCCGCCGACCAGCCGCGTGATTGGGCCAGCGCCGCCAGTTCAAAAAGCTCTTTCGCCAACGCGGCCTTTGAGAGTTTCCGTTTCGGGCGGTGGCCGTCCGCAAGAACTTTTGCTTTCTCCGCTTTCTTCACCAGCTTTTCCACGCGCAACAGCGCGGGCAGGTGCTTGGGGATTCCATCCAGCGCGGAATGGCGCGCGTGTTTGGTGCCGTGCTTCTCGGCCTTTTTGATGGCCTCCCAATTGGTCCAGACCTCGGCCACGTCCTTGACCTTCACCTTGCCGAAGACGTGCGGGTGGCGGCGGATGAGCTTGTCCGTGATGTTCCGCGCGACCTCTTCAAAATCAAATGCGCCGCGCTCGCGGGCGAGCTGGCAATGGAACACCACCTGCAACAGCAAATCGCCCAGTTCCTCGGCCATCTCGTGGTCATCGCGCGCCTCGATGGCGTCGATCAACTCATAGACCTCCTCGATGGCGTGGCGGCGGAGGGTCATGTGGCTTTGCTCGCGGTCCCACGGACAGCCCGTGGGCGAGCGCAGCCGCGCCATGACCTTGAGCAGGTCGTTGATGGCGGGATTTTTCTTCATCTTGGGAAACATCGAACATTCAACATTCAACGCCCAACATCCAAGGAAAGACGCGGCGACACCCGTTCGCCTTGGGCGTTGAGAGTTGAATGTTGAGCGTTGAATGTTTTTGAAATCACAGGATGACCAAATCGTCGCGGTGGACGACCTCTTCCTTGGGCAGGTTGCGGGCGGCGATGGCGGCGGAATCGAACTTGGCGATGCCCCGCGCGAACTCGGTGCCGTCCAAATCGCAGATGCGCACGACGTCGCCGGCGGCGAACTCGCCCTCGCAGCGGGCCACGCCGGGCGGCAGGAGGCTGCGGCCCTTCTCGCGCAACGCAAGCTTGGCGCCATTGTCCACGAACAGCGCGCCCTTGGGATGATGAAAGAACGCGATCCAGCGCTTGCGGCTCTGGAGCTTGTCGGGTTGCGGCACAAACAGCGTGCCCTCGTCCTCGCCGGCGAGGACGCGCGCGAGCGCGCCCTTCTTTTTGCCGGAGGCGATGACCATGGGGATGCCCGAACGGATGACGATCTTCGCGGCCTGCACCTTGGAGGCCATGCCGCCCACCGCGGTGGGGCTGGTCGTCCCGCCCGCGATCTTCTCGATCTGCTCGTCGATCTGCTCGATGAGATTGATGGTCTTCGGGTCCTTTTTGCTGAAATTTTCAATGACGCCGTCCACCGTCGTGAGGATCACCAGCAGGTCGGCCGGCAACAGCGAGGCGACGAGCGCGGAAAGCTTGTCGTTGTCGCCGAACTTGATCTCGGTGGAGGAGACGGCGTCGTTCTCGTTGATGATGGGCACGACGCCGTGCTTGAGTAGGGTGACGAGGGTGTTGCGCGCGGCCAGGTGCCGCTCGTGATGCTCCAAGTCGTCATGCGTCAATAATACTTGGGCGACAATGAGTTGGTGCGCGGCGAATAATTTCTCATAGGTGGCCATCAGGCGCGACTGGCCGACGGCGGCGCAGGCCTGTTTTTCGGCCAGGTCGGTGGGGCGGATCTCGTGGCCGAGGGCGCCCATGCCGGCGCCGACGGCGCCGCTGGTGACGACGATGACCTCGCGCCCGGCCTTGCGCTGGGCGGCCACCTGCGCGACGATTTGCTCGAGCTGGGCGGGGTCCAGCTGCTTGCGGCTGTCGGTCAGGACGCCCGTCCCGAGCTTGACGACAAGGCGGCTGATGTTATTTAAGAGCGCGTGACGCACGGGTGTTAGGTAACCAAACCCGGCGGGATGAGTCGAGAACGGAGGCACAATACCATTTTATGAATCCAGAGAGACCCAAGGCCAACGACAAGGCGTTGCAGATAAACCTGGACGGCGCGAAGTACGGCACGTTCGCGGAGATCGGCGCCGGCCAGGAGACCGCGCGTTTCTTTTTCCGCGCGGGCGGCGCCTCCCACACCGTCGCCAAGACCATTTCCGCCTACGACATGGCGGTGAGCGACGCCATCTACGGCACCAGCGACCGCTACGTGAGCCGGAAGCGGCTGCTGGCGATGCTCGACCGCGAATGGGGGCTGCTGCTCGAGCGGCTGGAAAAAACGCGCGGCGACAAGAGCACGTTCTTCGTGTTCGCCAACACCGTGGCCACCCGCGGTTACAAGCAGTCCGAGCCCGGCCAGGGCTGGCTGGGCGTGCGCTTCCAGACCCGGCCGCATGAGGCGCCCTCGCAGATCATCATCCATGTGCGGATGCTCGACGTGGAGAACACCCGCGAACAGGAGGCGCTCGGCACCGTCGGCGTGAACCTCATCCACGCCGCGTTCTACCAGCACGGCGGGCCGACCAAGCTGATCGCCTCGCTGCTGGACGACCTCGGCTCGGACCGCATCGAGGTGGACATGATCAAGTTCTCCGGCCCGCGCTTTGAAGGCCTGGACAACCGGCTCATGGCGCTCCAGCTCGTCGAGCAATGGCTCACCGAGGCCGCCATGTTCACCGCTGATGGCGAGGCCGTCATCCCCAGCGAGGTGCTCTATAAAAAGGCCGTGCTCGTCGAGCGCGGCAGCTTCCGGCCGCTCACCAACCCCATGCTCGACATGCTCGAGCGGGCCCGTGAACAGTTCGTCGTCCAGGATTCCATGAAGGGCGAGACCCCCGTGGAGATCTTCGAGATGACCCTGCGCCAGTTGCAGGTGGGCGACGCCATCGACCATCACGATTTCCTGGATCGCGTGGACACGCTCGGCGCGCTGGGCCGGCCCGTGCTCATCTCCAATTTCCTGCGGTATCACCGGCTCGTCGCGTACCTTTCCCGCTATACCCAAAAGCCCGTGGGCCTGCCTCTGGGCGTGGTGCGCCTGCGCGACGTGATGGCCGAGAAATTTTACACCGACATGCCCGGCGGCCTCATGGAATCGCTCGGCCAGCTCTTCAAGAACGGCGCCAAGCTCTACGTCTATCCCTCGCTCGACCGCACCGGCAAGCTCACCACCCTGGAGAATCTGGAAGTCCCGCCAAACCTGCGTCACCTTTTCCAACACCTGGTTGAAAATCACTTCGTGGAAGGCATCCGCAACCACAATACCGAGTACCTGGCCGCTTATTCCGGCGAGGTGCTCAAGAAGATCCAGGACCGCGACGCCGCCTGGGAACAACTGGTCCCGGCGCCCATCGCGCTAGCCATCAAGGAAAAGCACCTCTTCGGCTGGGGCGACAAATAAAAAACGGGGAACAACTTGCGCTGTTCCCCGCGGGTTAGCAGTCAGTCCAAAAACTAGTCCGAGCCGGTGCCGCCGTCCTCAAGTTCCTTGAGCGTGCGCTCGTAGATCTCCTCGGGCGAGCCGTCGGCGGTGACGGTGACCAGCAGGCCGCACTTTTGGTAGAAATCGATCAGCGGCTTGGTGCTTTTCTCGTAGGCTTCCATCCGCACGCGGACGGCCTCGGGCCGGTCGTCCTCCCGCTGGAGAAGGGCGGAACCGCAATGGTCGCAAACGCCCTCCTTTTTCGGCGGCAGGTTGACGGTGTGGAAGACCGCCTTGCATTTCGAGCAGGTGCGGCGGCCGGCGATGCGGGCGACGATCCGTTCGATGGGCAGGTCGTAATTGAGCACGGCGGTGAGCGGGATCTTCTCCGCCTTCAGCAATTTCTCCAGCGCCTCGGCCTGCGCGACCGTGCGGGGAAAGCCGTCCAGCAGGAAGCCGCCCCGGCACTTCAGGCAGCCTTTGCGCTCGCGGACCATGTCCAGCACGGTGGTGTCCGGCACCAGCGCGCCGCGCTTCATGAAGTCCAGTGCGCCCTTGATGGCGGGGCTGCGGTCGCCCTCGCAAAGGGTCTTGGCGGCGCGGAAAACATCGCCGGTGGATAGCTGGCAGGCGCCCAGCCGGCTGGATAACAGCTCGGCCTGCGTGCCCTTGCCCACGCCGGGCGCGCCCAGCAGGATGAAACGGCTGACTTGATTATGGACTTCGGGAATGACGGAGCAAACGGCACTGCTGCCTTTAAGCCAGGCGGCGCGGTCATTTTTGGCGATCATATTGTTTCCTTTAAGTGTTATTCGATCGGGGGCAGATAATAGCTGGAGATGGCGCGCATGTATTGGGCGCGTTCAAAGGCCGTCGGGTCGGGGCAATTTTTCTGGCTCAAGCTGCCCTTGAGCTGCTTCACGGACTCATATTCGTGTTCCTCCATCCACGCGACCAGGTCGCGCTCGATGGTGCTGATCTGGCGGATGCCGTGACGGATGAGCGCCGAGCAAAGCATGGTGACATCCGCGCCGGCCATGAGCATTTTCAAGACGTCCGACGCGCGGTGGATGCCGCTGGTGGCGGCGAGGCTGGCGGGCACCCGGCCGTGCAGGATGGCGATCCAGCGCAGCGGCAGCCGCATGGCCATGGGCGTGCTCAACAAAATGTTCGGGCGGATCTCCAAAGTTTCCAAATCGATGTCCGGCTGGTAAAAGCGGTTGAACAATACCAATCCATCCGCGCCGACCTCGCTCATGCGCTTGGCCATGTTCGCGAAATTGGTGAAGAAGGGGCTTAATTTCACCGCCACGGGGATGTTCACGGTGGACTTCACCGCGCGCAGGATGTCCAAATAGTTTTTCTCCACGTCGGCCGCGGTCTCGTCCGCGTCGGTGGGGATGTGATAGATGTTCAGTTCCAGCGCATCCGCGCCGGCCTGCTGGATGAGCTTGGCGTACTGGGTCCAGCCGCCGGCCGTCGAGCCGTTGAGGCTGGCGATGATGGGGATATTCACCGCTTCCTTGGCCTTGGCGATGTGCGCGAGATATTCGTCCGGGCCGAGGTGAAATTCCTCCGGCTCGGGGAAATAGGTCAGGGCCTCCGGCGAGCTGAACGTGCCCCGGTCCATGCTATGCGCCAGTTCGAACCGCTCCTGGCGCAACTGTTCCTCGAACAGGGAATACAGCACCACGGCCGCGGCGCCCATGTCCTCCATCTGTTTGATGCTGTCGGTGTTTTCAGACAGCGGCGAGGCGGCGGGCACGAGCGGCGTGCGAAGTTTCAGGCCGAGATAGCTGGTTGAGAGGTCCATAATGGTGATGGGTTGGGGGTTATTCGGCCACGGTCGACGCGGGTTTCAAGGCGGGCGCGGCGGTTTCGGTCTTCAGGTTGCGGCTGAACATGTACTGGTAAAATTTCCAGCGCTGCTCGACATCGGTCTGCGCCTGCGTGAAGAATTTTTTGGCGTCCTCCGGTTTGCTCTTGGTGAGCATTTTGAACCGGTTTTCGGAGAGCAGGAAATCCTGCACCTTGATCTTGGCAGCCTGCGAATCCAGTTGCAGCGGGTTTTCACCGCGTTCCGCGCGGCGCGGGTCGAAGCGGTAGAGCAGCCATTGGCCGGAGTCCACCGCGAGCTTTTGCTGTTTGGCGCCCACGCCCGCGTCCAGCGCGATGCCGTGCGCGATGCAATGGCTGTAGGCGATGATGAGCGACGGGCCGGGATAAGACTCGGCCTCGACGAACGCCTTGAGGGTATGCTCGTCCTTCGCGCCCAACGCCACGCTGGCGACGTAGATGTGGCCGTAGCTCATGGCGATGAGGCCGAGGTCCTTTTTACCGAGCGGCTTGCCGCCGGCGGCGAACTTGGCCACCGCGCCGCGCGGGGTGGATTTGCTCATCTGCCCGCCGGTGTTGGAATAAACTTCGGTGTCCATCACCAGCACATTGACGTTGCGTCCGCTGGCGAGCACATGGTCCAGGCCGCCGTAGCCGATGTCGTAGGCCCAGCCGTCGCCGCCGAGAATCCACACGCTCTTTTTGACGAGTTGCCCGGCCAGGGTGAACAGCAACTTGGCCTCCGGCGAATCCAGCTTGGACAGCTTGAATTTGAGCGTGGCCACGCGTTCGCGCTGGTCGTGGATGCCGGCCTCGTCGTCCTGCTTGGCCTGCAAAATTTCCTCGGCGAGGTCCGCGCCGATGGTGGTGGCGAGCTTGCGCAGCAGTTCGCCGGCGAATTCCTGCTGCTTGTCGAGGGATACCCGGAAGCCCAGGCCGAATTCCGCGTTGTCCTCGAAGAGGGAGTTGCACCAGGTGGGCCCGCGGCCGCATTTGTTGACGGCGTAGGGCGTGGTCGGCAGGTTGCCGCCGTAGATGGAGGAGCAGCCAGTGGCGTTGGCGATGACCGCGCGGTCGCCGAAGAGTTGCGTGAGCAGCTTCACATAGGGCGTCTCGCCGCAACCGGCGCATGCGCCGCTGAATTCAAAGAGCGGCTGCAATAGCTGCTGCTGGCGCAGCGCGGTGGTCTTGACCTTGCGCCGGTCCACCTCGGGCAGTTTCAGAAAGAAATCCCAGTTCTCGCGCTCGGCCTGGCGCAAAGGTGCCTGCGGGCGCATGT
>Ga0206945_1026_pt1 | contig 34469 bp, 30 predicted proteins | sample Alteio_BWOrgHeat_5_FD_152982 | JGI IMG/M metagenome (GOLD analysis project Ga0206945, IMG submission 152982) | Enriched cells from forest soil in Barre Woods Harvard Forest LTER site, Petersham, Massachusetts, United States -... | ecosystem: Environmental > Terrestrial > Soil > Temperate forest > O... | reverse complement strand
GGATCCTGGCGAAGAAAGACTTGCGCGTGCTGTTGCGCGATACGCGCGCGGCGATCATCCTGATGGTGATGCCGGTCGTGTTCATCCTGGTGCTCGGCCTGGCGCTCGGCGAGAGCTTTGGGCAAAAGCCCGACGACCGCTTGCGCATCACGATCGTGAATGAAGACAAGGGCTTGCCGCCCAAACCAGGACCGTATCCAGGGCGGCCATGGTCGGACGTGGTTCGCGACGACTTGGCCCAGACCGGCGGCATCAAAGTCGAAGTCGTGCCGAACCGCGAGGAAGCCGACGAGTTGATTCACGAGGGCAAGCGTTCGGCGATCATCGTTTTCACGCGCGATTTCAGTGACAAGGTCCAGGACTCGTCCTTTCTCGACGACAAGTTTTTGAAGGGTCATGAGGGCATCAATCCGATGTATCGCGACGGCGTGGACATCAAGAAGCTTGGAGTGGAGATTCTCGAAGATCCCAAGCAGGCGCTGGCGGCGTCGATCATCAAGCAGGTCGTGCAGATTTCCCTTCTGCGCGTGGTCTTGCCGTGGATGATCGGCAACGCCTTCGACGAGATCGGCGAGAAACAATTCATCGACGAGATGGGCAAGCGCGTAGACTTCACGATCCCGCTCCTAGGCAAAAAGAAATGGCTGGGGCTGCTGGACGATCAGGGCAAGAAAGAGGTCGGCGAGGGCGTGCAGGATTCGCTGCAAGAGATGTTTCACAAGTACAACTTGCGGGCGAAGAACTGGGCTGCGATGACGACGCCGGTGAATACGAAACCGGTCGAGGGGCCGTCGAACAAGCACGACGGCAATGTCACGGAGTACCATCCGGAGGGGAACGGCCTGCTCAATCGCGGAGCGATTCGTTATCAGCTGCTGGTGCCGTCGTACACGGTGATGTTCGCATTCTTCCTGGTACTGACGGTGGGCTGGCTGTTCGTGTCGGAGCGCCGGCAAGGAACGTTGCAGCGTCTGCGAGCGGCGCCGCTTTCGCGAGCGCAGATACTCCTGGGCAAGCTCCTGCCCTGCTACTTCGTATCGGTCATGCAGGGCTTGTTCCTGCTGCTGGCCGGCCGCATCATTTTCGGCATGCACTTCGGCCCTTACCCCGCGATGCTGCTCCTGGTTATCGTCTCGACGTCGCTTGCGGCGGTGGGCCTATCGGTGTTGGTCGCCGCGATCGCTCGGACCGAATCCCAAGTGGCCATTTACGGCTCGCTTCTCGTCATGGTGCTCGGCGGCGTGAGCGGCTGCCTGATGCCGCGCGAAGAAATGCCCGAACAAATGCAGCGAATCAGCCTCCTGACCCCGCACGCCTGGGCCCTGGAAGCCTATCAGGAGCTGCTCGTCGCCAGCCCGCAGCTCCACAATGTCTTCCTCGACTGCGGCGTCCTGGCCGTCTTCGGTCTGGTCTTCACGGGTCTCGCGTGGTGGTGGATGCGATTGGATTGAAATCAGAGACTTGCCGACATTGCCAACAGGTTCCGGCCTTTTATTGGGCTTGTCACGACGTATTCATAGCGAGCAAATCATGAACATCACGCCGCACTGTTCGACTTGTCCGGAGGCTCGACCTTAAGCCTGTTCGAGCCAAGAATCTCTGGATAATCACCCGAGCGCCGCAAACCATTTGGCTCCCATCCGGCTCGCATCGGTTGCGAGTAGTCGCGCGAGAATGTCCACATCGCTCGGTGGAGAGCGACGCCGGGACGTCGATGCCTTGGCCGCGGTTGGTTTCGATTTCATGTCTGCCCATTCTCGCCCAGGCGCTGGCGCTTGTCAAAGTCTTTCAGGGCGGCGATGAGCTCGCCCATGTTGCCGAGGATGATGGCGTCGAGTTTGTGCAGCGTTAGGTTGATGCGGTGATCGGTGACGCGATTTTGCGGGAAGTTGTAGGTGCGGATGCGGTCGCTGCGGTCGCCGGTGCCGATCAGGGTGCGGCGCTGCTCGGCGCGCTCTTGGTGCAGTTTCTGGCGCTGGCGCTCGTAGACGCGGCTGCGCAAGACGCGCATGGCCTGCTCGCGGTTCTTGTGCTGGCTGCGCTCGTCCTGGCACTTCACTTCGACTTGGTCGGGCGTGTCCTTGCGATACCAGATTCGGACGGCGCTTTCGGTCTTGTTGACGTGCTGGCCGCCAGCGCCGCCTGCGCGCATCACTTCGATCACGAGATCGCTCGGGCGGATTTCGATCTGGGCTTCGTCGGGTTCGGCGAGGATCGCAACAGTCGCCGCGGAGGTGTGAATCCGGCCCTGGGTTTCGGTCTTGGGCACGCGCTGGACGCGATGGCCGCCGCTTTCGAAGCGTAGCGATTTGTAAACGCCGTCGCCGGAAATGCTGAAGCTGATTTCCTTGAAGCCGCCCTGCTCTCCTTGACTATTCGAGATATCCTCCACCCGCCAGCCCATCGCCCGCGCATACCGCGTATACATTCCATACAAATCGCCGGCAAAAATCGCCGCCTCGTCGCCGCCGGTGCCGGCGCGGACTTCCATGATGATGCTCTCGAAATCCTCGTCCGTACTTTCGAGCAGCATGTCCTCGAGCTGCGTTCGCATCGCGTCGCGCCGCTTTTTCAAGCCCGCCAGCTCCTCTTCGGCATAGCGGCGCATCTCCGCGTCGGTCTCGGCATTGACCAACTGCTCGGCCTGCGTGATTTCACTTTCGAGTTGCTGATAGGTCTGGTACGGTTTGACGAGCTTGGCGAGTCGGCCGTGCTCCTTCACGATCTTCGTAAAGCGCGGCGGGTCCGAGATGACCGTCGGCTCGGCCATCTGCCGCTCGAGCTCTTGGTAGCGCTCGACATTCTGCTCCAACGACGACCACATGATTGCACCTGACCAAACGAAATGAACGACGAACCATACAAACGCCAAACCGCTCGCATCCCCGCACTATCGCCGGGACGCAAGCGGCTCGTGTATTGATCGGAACTGCATGCGAAGCCGGGCGGGGTCCCGCCCGAGCTAGCCTTCCTTCTTGGCCTCGGTCTTCTCTTCGGTCTTCTTGCGCTTGTCCCAGTTGTACTTCCTCTGGAACTTCTCGACGCGGCCGGTCGTGTCGATGAATTTCATCTTGCCGGTGAAGAACGGGTGCGAGGCGCTGGAGATATCCAGCTTGACGAGCGGATACTCCTTCCCGTCCGTCCACTTGATGGTCTCGTTCGACTTGACGGTTGAACGAGTGAGGAACGAGAAATTGCCCGCGGTGTCCAGAAACACGACGGGTCGATAGTTCGGATGAATGTCTTTTTGCATGGCCCACCTGAAAGCACGTATTCCGTTGGACTTCCTATTTTAGAATCGCCCGCCAACCGCGACAAGGCGAACGATTCCGTGGTTGAGGCATATTTGAACGCATAATTCCCGGCTTAGTCGTTCAGCGGACCGACACGCGCCGGATCCGCAGCGGCGAGAGACGTCCTCGGTATTTCAAGTTTTTTCAACAACCGGCCTTGACTTGGTGTTCATTTGTCACCTACAATCCATTTCCAGCGGAACGGGCGCAAACGGTGCGCTCGTGCGCTTGCAACTTGGCCTCGGCGCAGACGCAATGAACAGCAACGCCCATCAACGGTTGCGATGCTCATATGCATTGCCGAGCGCAAATGCCACAGAGCCGGCGATTAGCACAATGGACGGCATTGCAATCTTGTTCCGAGCGGGGCCGGGCACGAAATTCTTCGAAAAGCCGCCAATTCCCGCCAATTCCCGCCAAACGCGCGCGGGTATAGCGAAAAACGAAAGGGGTGGACCCGACAAAAGCCGCCAATTCCCGCCAAGTGGTCTGACAAAAGCCGCCAATTCCCGCCAATTCCCGCCACGGCTAACCCGCGAACTCGAGTCCGAGCATGGTGAAGTCGTCCGGCTCCGCGGTTTGGGTCAATAGATCCTGCGTCGCGCTTTCGAGTTGACCCTGAAGCGGCAGATCGCGGTGCTTGTTGACAGTCGATAGCATCGTCGACGTTTGGTCGGGCGCGGTGCCGTGAAGGCCGTCGGTGTAAATCAGAACGCGGTCCCCCGCTTGCAGCTGGCAGCGCTGGACAGGGAAGGCTGGATCCGAGCCGCCCAAAAGCGGGCCGATATTTCGCCACAAGACCGGCGCGCCGGACTTCGGCAAGTACAGCGGCGGAGTGTGGCCCGCGCAAGCGCAGCTGAATTCGCCGCTGACGCCGTTGATGAGGCCGTATGTCAATCGAATGATCGGCGGTTCGGGCGTGCCCAACGCGATGAGTTCGCGATTGAGTCGCTTGAGGACCTCGTCAGGCGGCAACAGGCGGTAGCCTTGGTCGAGGATCTCTTTGGGCTGAAGCACGTGGTAGACGAAAACAGCGAGCATGCAGGCGGCAACGCTCTGGCCGATTGCGTCGCCGAGAAGGAATGCGATGTGCTCCTCGTCCACGCGCGTGGAGCTATAGAAATCACCGGCGCTCCCGGACTGCTCGCGCTGGCAGACCGCCAGGCGGACGCGCTTCAGCGAGAGCATGCTCACTGGCCGGCATGCCCGCTGGATGCGCCGAGCAGTTTGAAAGTCGGCATCAACTTGGCGATAAAGCTCGATCAGTGATTGATTGATCCGACTGGCATCGTTGGCTTGATTCGTCAAGCGCTGCCGCTCGTCGTAGACGTTCGTGAGGCTGGAGATTTGGGCTGGGAGTTCGCCGGCGGCCAACGGACGAGTAAGAACCGCATCCGCTCCCGCATCCCAGCCCGCGGTCCGGCTATGCGGCTCGAGCGAATCGGCCAGCCAAAGCAACGGCGCGTCGCGCCCGCCGGACCGTCCACGCCATTGCCGGCAGAACGCGGTCGCCTGCTCGATCGCCCCCGCACTGTCGACGATCGCAAACCAGCCTTCCGGAGTCGCCGGTCCAAACCGCACCGACTCGACCAGACATCCCGCGTGTTCGAGCGCACCCCAAACCAGCGCATCCGGCTTGCTCGCGGAGACCAGTAAAATAGCCTTGGAATTCACGACCTGACTCCGCCTCAAGGGTCGTGTGGACTATAGCCTACAGTTCGAGATTGAACAATCGCAGGCGGGGCCAATCAACGCTACGATTTCAGGAAAGTCCCCTCCTTAAGCTCTTCGAACGCCTGCTGCAGTTGCGCTTGAGTATTCATCACGATCGGGCCATACCACGCCACCGGCTCTTGCAGCGGCTTGCCTGAAACCAGCAGGAAGCGGATGCCGTCCTCGCCAGCCTGCACGGCGACCTCATCGCCGCGGTCGAAGAGAATCAGCGTGCGGTTGTCCGCGCTCGTTGGCGGAGACGTGTCAGCCCAGCCGACGCTCTCGGTTGGTACGGCTAGTGGAGCAGACGCATTACAGAATTTGCCCGATCCGGCGAAGACGTATGCGAATCCTTGCCGCGTCGTTTCAACGGGCAGTGTCTTCCGTTTCCCCGGAGGAATGGAGACATCCAAATAAGTCGGATCGGAGGCGATGCCGTCTACCGGCCCCCTCTTTCCCCAGAAATCTCCGCAGATGATGCGGACACTTGTGCCGTCGTCGTCGGTGACGACTGGGATTTGGGCTGACTTCACTTCCTGATAGCGCGGAGCGGTCATTTTCAGCGAGGAAGGCAGATTAGCCCACAATTGAAATCCGTGCATCTGCCCGATGGGATCGCCCTTGGGCATTTCCTGATGAATGATTCCGCGGCCGGCCGTCATCCATTGGATGTCGCCAGGTCCGATGGCACCGCGGTTCCCCATGCTGTCGCCGTGTTCGACGGTCCCCGCTAGCACATAGGTCACGGTCTCGATCCCACGGTGAGGATGCCACGGAAAGCCCGCAAGGTAGTCTTGTGGAACATCGTTGCGAAAATCGTCCAGGAGCAAAAACGGATCGAAATCGGACGTGTTTCCGAAACCGAACGCTCGCCGTAAATGGACGCCCGCGCCTTCCATCGTCGGCTTGGACTTGGCGAATCGCTTGACTGGTCGAATAGACATGACTTCATCCCTCGTTGGCGATTTGCAGTAGTGGAGCATTCCGAACGAGATACCGCTCAACAAGAAACCAGGCTCAGGTGAGCAGTTTGAACGCATGCGACCATTGGTTGCGCAAGAAGCCCGGAATGCACCAGAGCATGCAAAGCGGCTCGATGGCCCGGGCGGCCTCCGCCTTGCCCATGTCGGCGGTTTCCCAACCGAATTGATCGATGATCCCGCGCGCGGTTTGCTTGGCCGCGTCGTTGTTGCCGCAAATAAACATGGTCGGCTTGCCGCCCCCGAGCTGAGGGTTAATCATCAGTGAATTGCCGACGGAATTGAACGCCTTGACGAAATGAGCGGCCGGAAACTCGCGCTGCAACCGCTCCATGAGCGACTCGTCCAGACTGGTGAAGAACTTCAGGACGCCATTGACCGGCGGCGCATCCGCAATCGGGTTGGTCGCATCCATGACCACTTTGCCGGAAAGATTCCCCGCGCCGGCTGCTCGCAATGCTTTGGCCGCGACAGTACCCTTTACCGCAAGGACAACCAGCTCGGCAAACTTGGCCGCGTCGGCGAAGCTGCCCACGCTGGCTTTCGGATTCTGCTTCGCCCAGTCCGCAAGTTTGGACGCGGTGCGCGTGCCTATCTTCACGTCGTGACAGTGCTTGAGAAAACCGCCCGCAAGTACTTTTGCCACGTCGCCGGACCCGAGGATTCCAACTTTCATTTCGCCCTCCTTCAGCAGAGCAGAACTCTGGAACTATGATAGCGGATACCAAAGGCGTGTTTGAATAGCTGTCCACTATTCATTTGATTGAGCTGAGCGCCGAATTCCCAAGGGCATTCGCCCGAGTCGGAGGACCGGCGCATCCGTCATTGGGCCGCGCCCGAGTCACTGGGCCTGATTCCTAGGAAAAAGCCGATCGCCAGAAATGGCGATCGGCTTGTGAAGAGAAAAATCGGGACGACAAGAAGGCCATTGAACTTTTTCTCATCGGGGTTAAGGTTCTTGCATTGCAGTCATCCATCGTTGACGTGGTTCGAATTGCCTTGCGGATCTCAACAGCGACAGGCTGACAATGGGAATACGAATTCGATCCGAGTATTCGATTCTCGCTCACTTCGATCGATGAAACCGACGCACGCCGGGCCGTTGCACGAGTCGGTCCGACCAGCGGCCAGCGGAAAAGACCCCGCCGCAACTTCACAATTCTGCGGCACGCTAACGACACCGCAAATTCGAATGAAAAAGCCTTGATCCATTATTGACAACAATAGTTGTCAATAATACGATCTCTTCGTGCTCGACATCCAAGTTATCGATGATCCGGCCGCGGCGACGGTGGCCTTGGAGCCCGTGCGGAGCAGGCTCCTTTCCCACATGTCCACGCCCGCCTCGGCGGCGACGTTGGCCGCGCGGGTCGGCTTGGCTCGGCAGAAGGTCAACTACCATCTGCACGCGCTGGAGGCGCACGGGTTGGTGCGGCTGGCTCAGGAACGCAAGTGGGGTGGGCTGACGGAGCGTCTGCTCGTGGCGACGGCCGCTTCCTACGTTGTTTCGCCGAGCGCCCTGGGCCCGGTCGCCGTCGATCCGAATCGGGAAGTCGATCGGCTGTCCGCGAGCTATCTTATCGCCCTGGGCGCACGCGTCGTCCGCGAGGTGGGCGACCTCGTTCGTCGTGCGAACGAGGCGGGCAAACGTCTGGCGACCCTGGCGGTGGATACCGAGGTTCGCTTCCGGTCGGCGACGGAGCGGGCGGCTTTCAGCAACGAACTCGCCGAGGCCATCACGAAACTCGTTTCGAAGTATCACGATGAATCCGCCCCCGGCGGCCGCGCGCATCGCCTGGTGGTCGTGGCGCACCCTCTGCCGCAGAAATCCGATCCCAAGGACCCATCATGAGCGTGAAGAAAAAAGCATCAGGGCGCCGTTCGGTCCAGGTCAAAGTCGAGGTCCCCGGCAGCACACAGTCTGCGGCGGCGCGACGATCGGCAGAAGCCGAGTTGCGTACGCTGATCGACAAGTTCGTGCCCGCGCATCTACGGCTCATCGGCGCCATGCGACGGTCGCTGCGAAAGCGCCTACCCACCGCCCATGAGGTGGTGTATGAATATCGCGACTTAGGCGCCGTGGTAATCAGCTATTCACCGAACGAGCACGGGTACGAGGGCGTTCTTGTAATCCGCGCGAGCGCGGACGGCGTCAAGCTGTACTTCAATAAGGGTAAGGATTTGCCGGACCCTGGGAAATTGTTGCAGGGATCCAGCCAGACGCGCTGGATTAAAATGGAGGGCGCGTCCACACTCGCTCGTCCAGCGGTCGTGAACCTGATCGACGAGGCCCTCGCTCAGAATCGTGTGCCGTTCGAACGTGCCGGTCGCGGATCGGTGGTTATTCGATCCACATCGGCCAAGAAGCGTCGCTCTCCCTAACATGCGGTTGCCCTTGACAAGGCCGCGGGCGCCGGGGCGGCCGCGCGCATACGGAGTTACACCAAACATGCTGACAACAGCGTTCCTCCTGATGACACTCGTGCCGGCTGACGTGTCGACGCAGCAGAAGCCAACGACGGGCTACGCGTCAGTCAACGGAGTCAAAATGTACTACGAAGTCCACGGCAGCGGCGAGCCGGTGGTGCTGCTCCACGGCGCGTTCATGACCATCACCAACAACTGGTCCGGCTGGATCGGCGAACTCGCGAAAACGCGGAAGGTGATCGCCGTCGAAATGCAGGGTCATGGCCGCACGGCGGACATCGAACGCGACATCAGCAGCGAGAATCTTGCCGACGATGTGGCCGCGCTTCTCGATCATCTCAAGATCCCCAAGGCGGACCTCATCGGCTACAGCATGGGCGGCGGCGTGGCGATGCAGTTTGCGATCCGCCATCCGGAGAAAGTGCGAAAGGTGGTCGTCATTTCGTCCACGTTCCGCCGTGACGGCATGGTCAAGGAAGCGCTCGACGCGCTCCCGAAACTCACGGCGGACGCCTTCAAAGGCTCGCCCATCGAAGTCGAGTACAAGAAGCTGAGCCCGACGCCGGACGAGTTTCCGAAGTTCGTCAAGCGGATGCTCGCCACGGCCTCGAAAGGACACGACCTCGGCGCCGACAAGCTCAAGGCCACCACGGCGCCCATGTTCTTCATCCACGGCGACGCCGACGGCATCCGGCTCGAGCACGTCGCGGAGATGTTCCGCCTGAAGGGCGGCGAGATCCACGGCGACATGAAGCCGCGCTCCGCCTCGCGCCTGGCCATCTTGCCTAACACCACCCACGTCACGCTGATGCAGCGCATGCCCGTCATCGTCCCGATGGTGAACGACTTTCTCGACGCCAAGCCGTAAGGCAAAACAGAACTGTCCCGCAACCAGAACTTCCGCATCCAAGGAGCCATCATGAGCGTGAAGAAAGAAGCCTCCGGGCGCCGTTCGGTCCAGGTCGAAGTCGAGGTTCCCGGCACGCCAGAGGAAGTCTGGCAGGCCATCGCCACCGGGCCGGGTATTTCGTCCTGGATGGTGCCCACTGAGTTCGAGGAGCAGGGCGGGAAACCCATCGCGGTGAAGATGAACTTCGGCCCGGGCATGGAGATCCGTTCTCCCGTCACGGCGTGGGAACCACCGCGCAAGTGGACTGCCCAATCCGATGGCGTCCCAGGCTCGCCGCCCAGTGCGTACGAGTGGAGCGTTGAAGCGCGCGGAGGTGGGCTCTGCATCGTCCGTCTTGTCCAAAGCCTTTTCGCGAGCACGGATGATTGGGACAACCAGCTGGAAGCCAGCCAAGCCGCATGGGTTGCGTTTTTACGCGCCCTGCGGATCTATCTCACGCATTTCCGCGGCCAACGCTCGACGATCATGCAATTCGTGGTCCCTGTGGCGGGAACCGAAGCCCAGGCCTGGGAAACGCTGACCACGGCAGTGGGAGTGAAAGGCGTCAGCGTCGGGCAGAAGTGGGCGGCCCCCGCAGGCGTCCCGGCGTTCGGCGGCGTGGCGGAGTACTACAGCGAGAGTCCGTACGACGCCCTGCTACGGCTAGACAAGCCGGGGCCGGGCATCGCCGCCCTTGGCGCCTTCAGCTGCGGCGGCCCGAGCAGCATGGCTGCGCTGAACTTCTACCTTTACGGCGATCAGGCGGCCGGGACCGTCGCCCACGAGACACCGCACTGGCAGGCTTGGTTCAAAGAACACTTCCCGATGCCAGCGGAGACGGGCAAGAGCGAGTGACCGCGTGGTTCATCCACGGCGGTTCCTTGATGGCAGAGCGTGTCGAGATCACCGCGGCCTGAACGACGGTCACGGCATCCCTAGGAACGCTGGCAGCGGCAGTTGGCGATCTGCGTTAGACCGCTTCCCTTCTGCCATTTCTCGGAGGCGATCATGAAGCCGATCCTTTCAATGGAGTTGGTTCTCGGAGTCTGCGGCCTCGCGAGCGCGGGGGACAAGGTAGAACCGGTCGGGACGTGGAAGTGCAAGTACCCGATCGGCGACCAGAAGCTGACGCTCGAACTGACGATCAAAAAGGACGGGGGAAAACTCGCCGGGACGATGAGCTGGCCGGACCAGAAAGATGAGAAGCTCAAGGACGTAAAACTGAAGGACGATACGCTCACGTTCTCCGTCGTGCGGAAGTTCATGGATAACAAGATCCCCCTCGAGTTCAGGCTGACGATTGACGGGGACAAGCTCAAGGGGAAAGCCGCGGTGGAATTCGGGGGCCGGAAGCAGGAGTACGACATCGAGGGGAAGCGAGAGAAGAAGGACAAGTAGGAAAGCAGGGTACGTGGACCATTGATCGCATGATTGATTGGATGGACCGAACGGCGCTAGGGAATGGGCACCATTTTGTCATCATTCATCAACATCAGCTTTGGAATCCCATACCAAAATGAGAAGGTGCGTTCTGGCCAAGTGAAAGCTGTTGTTTACGAGACAGAACGGACCCGAATGACTGGCTTGGCGATAATTCCATGCGCCGACCGTCGATTTCTCTCGGCTTGCCAATTGACATTTTGGAGGAGATTCAGCTTAATACCCAGTCAAAGGGGAAAGGGGTTGGCTACGCGCGCATTGAAGAATTGCATCGAACTTTGCGCTAAGCGTTTCTGCACGGCAATTATGTTTCAATTCGAAGTCGTCAACAATTCGGGCAAACCGCGGGAACCATTGACTCGCCGCTTTCAGCGTGGTGGCCCCCGCAATTGGCACTTGGAGATTGTTCGCCCACCAGAAAGTTCAAATTCCGTCGCCAGTTGCATTTGCAACCAACGACGGGATTTGATGTTACGTATAGTCGGGGTGACGGGATTTGAACCCATGACCTCCTGCTCCCAAGGCAGGCGCGCTAGCCGAACTGCGCTACACCCCGTGTTGAGGTAGTCTACTCACGCATCGGGAATCGAACAAGCGCACAGACGAGCCTCAGCCAAGACTGGTTCAAAGAGCGCTCTCGGGTTCATCGCCCGAGCGACGGAACGATCACTTTCGCAGAATCTCAAGCAAGCGCTCGAAGTCGTCGTTGGAGTCGAATTGTAGGACGATCTGGCCCTTGTCGCGGCTTCGAAGTTTGATCGCCACGCGAATGGCGAGCTTTTGGCGTAGCTCGTCTTCAATCGACTGAACGTGGGCCGTACGGGTTTCGTCCAGCGCCTTTTCTGGCGACGCTTTGGTTTTTTCGTCTTTATCCTGCTTGGTAAGCGTTTCCAGGGCGTGAACGGACGTGCTTTTCGCGATCACTTCCCGAGCGAGAGCGATTTGGCGAGGGGCGTCGGCGATTCCCTTCAAGACTTTGGCGTGGCCCAGCGACAGCGCGCCGACCCGCACGAATTCCTGCACTTCCGGCGGGAGATTCAACAATCCGAGCAGGTTCGTGATCGTGGTGCGATCGACGCCGATTCGGCCTGCCAGGTGTTCGTGGGTCATTTTGAACTCATCGAGGTAGTCCTTGAACCCGGCGGCTTTTTCGATCGGGTTTAAGTCCGAACGCTGGATATTCTCAACCAGGGCCGCTTCGAGAACTTGCTGTTGGTCCATTTCGCGGATATTCGCGGGAATCTCCGTCAATCCAAGCCGCTGGGCCGCGCGCAATCGCCGCTCGCCGGCAATGAGTTGGTACCTGTTGCCGACAGGACGAACCAGGATAGGACTGAGGACGCCGTGAGTGCGAATGCTGTCCTCGAGATTCTTGAGTTCTTCTTCGTCGAAGCTCTTGCGCGGTTGATGTGGGTTGAGCTCGACCGAGGCGATTGCGATTTTTGTCGCTGGGCCTGCCGGGATAGTATGGTTTGGCAAGAGGCTGGAATCGGAATTCGCTCGCGGTTTTGTGGTCAGCGCTGTATCGGTCACAGTCAGAAGGGAATCGAGGCCGCGTCCCAGCCTGGGTTGTGCTTTCCTGTCCATGATTAGCCTTTCTTGTTCCTGCGAAGTCCGGCTGGGGAATATCCTATCGTGGCGGCAAATACAAGGACAATGTTGGCAAGTAGGGTTGGGCAAGCGGGTCCGGCGGTTCTACGTGGAACGGCCGAAAGTATGCGATTTCGACTGAATCAAAGATCAGGTTTTTCAACTTTTGACGGTCACGACGGCGACAAACCGTCGCGGCTTATTCGGGGTGCACGATTCAAGCAAGAAACTATTGAGCGAAGTCGATGAAGGCCTCAGAAGCATCATCGCGGCGCAATTCCACCGTTCGCTGGTTGCCGACGTCGGCCGCTTCTTTTTCCATCCCATTGTTAATTCAGGCGACTCAGCAGTTTATCCACTTTTCGATGGATTTTTTCCTATTGCCAGCCGTTTGTTTTTCGAGTTGAATCTCGAACGTCGATGGCCGGAACCCATCGACACGCGGCTCGTTGCGAGCCACAGAGAAGAGGTCACGATGAATGGATTCATCGATCGAAGCGGTCTCGGATCGCACCCACCCCACACACGTCTCACCCACCAAGCCTCGCGATTTTTGAATCCTCACGCGACTACTTTGCTGTCCTGACCTTGCCGTTCGACTCGCCCGAAAACGGCTTCGCTTTACTCCGGTCGTGATAAGACTGCGCCCGGAAAAAGCACGCCTCGCATTCCGCGCATGGGATGCGCGCGGCGGCGTCGACCGTCGAGAAGGGCTCCGAACGATACCTCCTTCCCGACAGGATCTATCGATATGAGCAAATTTCCGATTCTGATCCGCTGTGACGCGACTGCCTCACAAGGGTATGAATCGTTCTACCAGTGCCTTACCTATGCCAACGCACTGCAACGGCGTCGGCGCGGCATCCATTTCCTATCCCGCTTGGAGCCAAATACGATCCTGTCCGCGATCCAAAAAGGCGGCCATGATTGGCGGCCCGCGGAATATCCGCTCGGAAGCCCCGAGGACTTGAAAGAGACGCTCGGCGTCGTTCGGCAATACCAGGCGGCGGCAGTCATCGTGTCCGATCCGGGAGTCGGTTTCGAGTACCTCGACACTTTGGCGGGAACTGGAGCAATGCTGGTGGTGATGGACAATCGCGCGACGGCGCGCTATCCACGCTGTCTTCTGCTCAACACGCTGCTTGGTCCCAACCGCGACAGTTTCAACGCGATGCCCGGAACCCAGATGCTCATGGGTCCGCGCTTCGCCTTGGTCCGGCCGTTCATCCGGCGGCTGCGGCCAATGCGAGCTCAGGAGCCGCCGATGCCCTTTCGAGCGATGATCGCCTTCGGTGACGACGATTTCCGCGGCCAGGTCCGCGATCGAGCCAACCAATTGCTGGCGATTCCGCGATTGGAACGGATTGACGTCGCGATTCGGCCCCAGCACCCCGCGTTCATGGAATTGATCGCGATGAAAGAAGCAAATCCGGATCGATTCGATGTCGTCACCGAACCGTCCGACATCAGCTTGCGGCTCAGTCGCTGTCACATGGCGCTGACCTCGGGGGACAGCTGGTCATTGGAACTCGCGTGCATGGGCATCCCGCAACTGATGCTCGTGCAATCGAACTGGCACATGCTCAATGCCCAACGGCTGGACGACGAAGGCGCGGCGCTGAACCTCGGCGACTGCGATAGCGTTAGCGCAGGCGAACTAAAGCAAGCCATTCTAAGCCTGGTCAACGAACCCCGCGATCGAGCCGCGATGGCTCGGGCCGGAAGAAAATTGATTGACGGTCGCGGGCCCGATCGCCTTGTCAACGGCATGGAAGTAATGCTGCAAGGGCCGCAACCGGCGGCCTCCGCGACGAGCAACGCGAACATTGCCGCTTGACCGGTATTGCAAACGACAAGAAATCCGCTTGCAACGAAAATGCCGCGTAGGAAACCTTTTCCTGCGCGGCATTTGTCGTTGTAGAATAGCCGCATGACCAAAGAAGAAGTCGCCGATGCGCTGGAAGAAATCGCCACCTTGCTCGAGGTCAAAGGCGAAAATCCATTCCGGGCCAACGCCTATCGCAACGGTGCTCGCGCCGTGTTGCAAATGTCGGGTGATCTTGGGGAGATCGTGCGTGGTGGGAAACTTGCCGGCGTACCGGGAATCGGCGAGACCCTGCGCGACAAGATCACAGCGCTCGTTGAGACCGGCGAGCTCCCTTTTCTCACCGAGCTGCGCCAATCTATTCCAGCCGGCGTCGTGCAAATGCTTCGCATTCCAGGACTTGGGCCAAAAAAGGCAAAGGCCCTCCAGGACGCGGGGATCACGTCGCTCGAGCAGCTCAAGGAAGCATGCGAGTCGGGAACGGTCGCCGCCATGAAGGGCTTCGGGGCAAAAACGGCCACGAAAATTCTGGAAGGCCTCGCGTTCCTCGGTCAAGTCGGCAACCGCGTTCGAATCGACCAAGCCCTGTCGGTCGGAACAGCTCTGCTGGACGCGGTTCGAGCCATGCCCGGCGTCGTTCGCGCCGAACTTGCCGGCAGTCTCCGGCGACGTCGCGAGACCGTTGGGGACATCGACATCATCGCGAGCTCGCCCAAGCCAGCGCCGATCATGGAGACATTCGTCAAACTGCCGAACGTGCAGCAGATCATTGGCAAGGGCGAAACGAAGTCGAGCATCGTCGTGCAGCAGCATGTCGACGGCGAGCGCGTTACTTTGAATGCAGATCTGCGTGTCGTCAGTGACAAGGAATTTCCGTTCACCCTTGTCTATTTCACCGGCAACAAGAACCTGAACATAAAAATGCGGCAGCGCGCCATCGACCGCGGCTTGCGCCTCAACGAGTACGAACTCGCCGGCGACGGCAAGACGATCAAATGTAAGGATGAGGCCGAGGTCTTCGCGGCGCTCGACCTCGACTGGATCCCGCCGGAGATGCGCGAAGACACGGGCGAGGTTGAACTTGCTTCGCGAACCGACCACAAATCCGCCGGCCGATTGCCGAAACTTGTTGAAGTCGAAGACGTTCGCGGCGTCTTTCACAACCACACCATTGCCAGTGACGGCAAAAACACGCTGGAAGAAATGGCGCTCGCCGCGAAGAAGTTGGGGTTGGAGTATCTGGGGATCGCGGACCATTCGCAATCGTTGAACATCGCCAACGGATTGTCGCCGCAGCGCGTCCGAAAGCAACAGCAGGAAATCGACGAACTGAATTCCCGCCTCAAAGGCATCCGTCTATTGAAAGGGACAGAGTGCGACATCCTCGAGGATGGCAGCCTCGATTTCAGCGACGATGTCTTGGCGACTTTCGACTACGTCGTCGCCAGCGTCCACACCATCTTCGGTCAGCCCGTCGACGTGATGACTGACCGCATCGTTCGAGCAGTTCGTCATCCGAAGGTGACGATGCTCGGACATGCGACGGGGCGCTTGTTGCTTCGCCGGGACGGCTATAAGGTCAATCTGGACAAGGTCTTAGATGCCGCCGCAGAGGCTGGCACCATGGTCGAAATCAACGCCCAGCCCCTGCGGCTCGACTTGGACTGGGTTTACTGCAAACGCGCCAAAACGCTCGGCATCCCGCTCGTCATCAACCCCGATGCCCACCACACGAGCGAGCTCGAATACTACAAATACGGCGTCAACGTCGCTCGCCGCGGTTGGCTCGAAGCAAAGGACGTGTTCAATACGCGAACACTGAAACAAGTGCTCGCACACCTGAAGAAATGATGTGACGGGCCGGCTTCGCCTACGCTCGGTATTGCGGATGGATTTCCAAATAGCGAGCGACGCGTTCTGAGCGAGTCACGGCGTCGGCGAAGAACTTCACGGCTTCAACCAGCCGTTCGTCCGGTTCGGCGCAACTGAAGCGAACAAATCCTTGGCCCGCAGCGCCGAAGCATTCGCCGCCCAAGCACGCGACGCCTTTCCTGTCGTCCGCCCCCTCGAGCAAGTACATCGCCAAGCCGTGCGACCGAATGCGGAGACGAGCGCAGATCGCCGAGACATCGGGGAAAACGTAAAAGGTTCCGGCGGGCAAGAAAACCTTGACACCGTCGACGTTCTTCAACTCGCGCACAAGCAGCTCGACCTTGTTTTGGAACCGCTTCATCACCTCGTCGCGTTCCACATCGTCGAACAAGATCGCGGCCTGGCCCGCCTTCTGCACGATCGGCGGTACGCATGAGAGCGTTGTGTTAGTCATTTTGCCGATCGCGTCGATCACGGTCTTGTCGCCGATCGCGTAGCCGAGGCGCCAGCCGCTCATGCTATATGACTTGCTGAAGGTATATGCCGCGACGCATTGGCTCAACATTCCCGGTTCTGCCAGCAACGTGCGGTGCTTCCCCTCCCAGACCATGTGGCAATAGGGTTCGTCGCTGAAAACCGCGATCGGCCGGCCGCGCACCAGGTCGGCAATTCCTTTCAGGTCCTCATCCGTCGCGACGCCGCCCGTCGGGTTGTGAGGCGAATTGACGAAAATCGCTTTTGCCTTTGGCTCGTTCTTGAGAAACCGCTGGATGTCATTCAGATCGGGACGAAAATGGTTTTCGTGCTTCAGCGGAGCATAAACCGGCTTGGCTCCGCGTCGACGAACATTCGGCTCGTAGGTCGGAAACGCCGGCGAGAAAAGCAAAACTGCGTCGTCGGCATCCAGGAACGCCTCGCAGAAAAACTGCTCGAAAACCTTGGCGCCCGGTCCGACGACCACGTTTTCCGGACCGATTTTGACGCCGAATTCCTTCAAGTAGTTCGTCGCGATCGTTTCGCGAAATTCGAGCAGACCGTGTGACGGGCAATAATGGGTTGCGCCGTCTTGAATCGCCTTGATTCCACCGGCCAAGGCGGATTTCGTCGACAAGAATGGGCTGTCGCCGATCTGCAGTTCGATGACATCTTTGCCACCGGCTTTGAGTCGTCGGGCAACGGCAAGAACATCAAAGGCTGTTTCGGTATTCAGGCCGCTAGCGAACCGACTGAGGGCTACGGTCATCGTTCAAGTCCGTCGAGAAAGAGGTGCATGCCCGTATTAAATGAATCGGCATCGAAGGGGGAAAGCGGTAAGCCTCAGTTGTGAAACGGACCCGAGTTTCACTTGGCTGAAATCGCTTGCGACAGGGGCTGAATGACGTTGGGAACGATGTGGCTGTCCACGAGTTCCTGCGCGATCCGCCGCTGATTCTTGAAGGAATCGACGTAGGTTTTGAACGACTGCTTGCCCCAATATTGACGAACCGTGAAGTAGACGCTGATGGGCGCTTCCGGGAACTGTCCGGTGCGGATCTGGTAAGCATTGGTGCGCGTCTCGATATTCAATCGGCACTGCAAGCGACAATTCTCCTCCAAGGCCAACATCACTGCCGGCTCGAAGTTCAGAACCTTGCTGCCCGGCAGCTGAATTAGATTCTCCAGCGGGTTGCCGACCGCAAGGGCCTCGGCGACGACTTCGTCGTGATTGCCGGCGTACATGAAGTCGAAAGTGAACATCACGTCGAGCGCTTCGACGTCGATCGGGCTGATGTCCAGATGAGCCGGCGCCACATCGAGAATTCGTTCCGCGGTGTCGTCCGCCTCATCGAGCCCGGGCGGATTGACGTATCCCAGGCACAATCGCCGCGATTCCAGCGTCACCCAGCGATAACTGCCGGATTCGCGTTCTTCTTCGAGAGCATAGTCTCCGTTCTCGCGGCGCTCGAAGTCGGTCATTTTCGGGAAGCCCTTTTGCAGGCTTTCGAAAAAGTGCAGCACTGGCTCCCGTCTTCCCGGCAATTCCATCTTGGTCGCCAGGTGCACGGAGACCGCGAAGTCATCGCACATGGAGCCATAAGGAGTCATGCGGGCTCTCCTTCCGGTGAGTTGATCCGGTCGATCTGTTCCTCGCTCCGTGCCGGAGCAGCGGCGCGTCCGTGAGGTGTGTATTTGTATTGTTCGGCCAATAATCGGCGAATGCAAGGGGCATCGCCGCCGAATCGGGCTGGATGGGCAGGAGAAGAAGCAAATCTCATGCAAAACGCAAATCGCGAATCAAAGGCGAGCTGCGCGGGACACTTGGCGATCCGCACAGCTCGTCGGGTTTTGGCTTGACATCAACCGACTCGCGCCAGTTTCGCGATGTTGGCCGAGGGCAATTTCAAGGTCGTCTGCTGGAGCCAGCGGCCGGCATCGGGCGCGCCGTGCCAGCGCTGCAGCATGATCGATTTGATGTGCGAGCGTTCTTCGTCGTCAAACAGATCGAGATAAGCTTCGGTGTAGCCCGCTCTGACTTGGGTCGAAGACCTGCCGAGGAACAAGAGCGCCTCGGGACGATCATCGAACACGGCGACGGCGCGCCAGCCTTGAGGTTTCGATTCCGTGTGAATCATCATGTCTGACCCTCCTTGGTCGATCGGAATGTGGAGAAACGGGGATTTGAAGATGGTTACGAAAGCTGGGGTAAATGTCAAGGGAAAAATGGGCTGATCACCGGCCGCGATAGACGATTCGCCCTCGGGTGAGGTCGTAGGGCGAGATTTCGACTTTCACGCGATCGCCGGGAATGATGCGAATGAAGTTCTTGCGCATGCGGCCCGCAACGTGAGCAATGACCTCGTGGCCGTTGTCCAATTCGATGCGAAATTGAGTGTTGGCGAGGGCCTCTTTCACTCGCCCTTCCGCCTCAATGACTTCTTCCTTCGGCATGTCGATTCCTCGAGAGCGCGAAAAGCAAACCGGCGCGGCGTTTTCGTGCCGCGCCGGCCCATTGCTATTCTATCCGGCTGCGATGATGCCTGCCATACAATCGTCAATCGACGATCGCGAGAATGTCGTCCTCCGTCATGATCAAGTATTCTTCCGAGCCGATCTTCACTTCGGAACCGGCATATGAAGTGAATAGAACACGATCGCCTTCCTTCACTTGAAAGGGCGAGCGCTTGCCGTTGTCCAGAAGCTTGCCGTCGCCGAGGCTGACGACCCGCCCCTGCTTGGGTTTCTCTTTGGCGCTGTCCGGAAGGACGATTCCGCCGGCGGTGGTGTTCTCCGCCTCAAGGCGCTTGACCACGATCTTGTCATTGAGCGGGACGACGTTCATTCGAAACTCCTCGGTGTACTGAAAATGAGTCAGTGCCGGTCGCCACGGAACTCGCCGTAGACTTTGTCCAGGGCGCGGATCAGGGTTTGCAGCACCATGTTCTTGTTCACCGGCTTGGGCAGGACGCTATAAGCATGTGCCTGAAACGCCTGTCGCATCAATCCGGCATTGGAATCCGCTGTAATCAGGATCACAGGCAGTAGCATATTGAACTGCCGAATCATTTGCAGGGTTTCGAGACCCGTCAGCTTTGGCATGTGAACGTCGAATAGCGCCACGTGGATCACCTCGGCGCGGACAATTTCCAGCGCCTCCGCGCCATCCGAAGCGAGATAGGTGCGGTAGCCAAGCGGGTCGATGATGTCGCGCATCGTGTCGAGGACTGCGTGGTCGTCATCGGCCAACAGGATCGAATACGGATGCTCGCGATCCACGCCTACCATTGCTGATTGAACCCCGCCGACATTGCCTGATTCAGATTTGAAGTACCAAGGAGCAAATGCAATACCGCAAATCGGTTGCGGTCCGAGTGAATCTCCTAACCGATTGTACCATAAATACATGCACGAAGGGCAAGACGAAAAACTATAGACCGCGGAATCGCAGTTATCCTCCCCATTCTGACAGGCGTTCGGGCGACGACTGCCAAAGCTTCGGTGCTACTTCCTCCACAGAAAATCGGGGTCAAAATCGAATTCGTCGAGATTGGCGGGCGATTGCAAGCGGTCGAAGTGATAGTATTCGACTTGGCGCTTGGCATCGTCGAACGTCACGATCAACGTCGGCAAACCAGTCGCCTCGTCAAAAAAGAAGTAGCGGCTCCCGCCTCGCGGGAGGAACGGGTCGAAATTGGCCGGGAGCGTTTGCTCGACGGCTTCGACGGGCTTCGGGAACTCGGATCGACTCTGCAGCCCGAGGTACCGTACCGAGCCGGCGCTAGCCTGACCGTGGTCAATTGCATTGATAAGCGCTGCGAAACGCACAACAGGAGCCCCCATTCCAGCCTCCGTTAACGGGTGTCTCGACTTCGAGCGAACGACCGGACTTTCAAGAGGAAAGGTCATTCGCTTTCCGGAGCCCACTATGTCGCCCTTCCCTGTCAGAATGTTGACACGATTGTCGCGCTGTCCCTGAACGTAGATGATCTCTCGGCCCTTCGCTTCGTCGCCAAGCCATTTGCAATGGATGCTCAACGGTGCGCGGCAATACTTGAGCATGATGGTTTCTTCGGGCTGATCTTTGCCGTTGACCTGCTCGCGGCGACGAATGCGGCATACGTAGTTGCTCAACGACTTCTCTTGCTCGATCGCTCGGTGGCAAAGGCGCTTTAGCGCGGATAGGTTGCTCTCATCTCGTTCCAGACCGGTCGCTTGACCTGGCAGCGGTGGTGGCGGTGGATTGGGCTCGCGCGCGGGTTCGTCCGCCGGGATCATCGGCAGCTCGCCGGCCTCAATTGCTTTCATACCGCCGAAGCAAAAGACCACGAACGCGATCAACGGCGCGATGCTCCGAGCGCGCCATTCAGCCAACGCTTGCTTTGCTTCAATCGCCCTTGCGCGATGTTGCATTTCTGAACTCTCATTCATTGAACGGCGATCGGTGGTATTTCCTGGAGCGGATCGAGCGCGATCGGACAGGTATAACGCGGGAAACAAAAGCTGACCAGAGAAGTATCACGCGCGCCAGAACTTGGGCAAAGATCGTCGCAGAAAATGGGCGACGCCAATCAGAGCGATGCGGCTCTTGGCGGCCTTGGCGCGGCGCCCGCCCAGCCGTCGCGCCGTCCACTGAGCAAGCGTCGCGAACAGCTGGATGGGCGAATCCAGCGTGACGATCATCTTGTATGCCAAGAGAGACGCGCGGGATGCGCCGGTCTTGCGAAGGCTGTGAATCCAGCCAATTGCCAGGTTCTCGGTGCAAAACCCGGCATTGAGGCGAGAACTCGCCCGTCCGTGATGAATGACGTCGACGTCCGGGCAAAAGTGGACCGCGTAACGACTTCCGACACGAACCGCAAACTCCAAGTCCTCGCAGCCAAACGCAAATTCCTCATCCCAGCCGCCGCATTGGATAAAGACCGATCGCGGCATAAACACGGCGGCGCCCATCAACAGATCGATCTCGCCGCGATAACTCGGATCATAACTTTCGCGACGATAATTGCGGTAAGCTCGGCGGCAAAGCCCCGTCCAGCGCAGCAGCAGCGTGCGGTGAAGCATGGCCGCTACGCTCGGCCGTCGCCGGTACGATATTTGAAATGAGCCGTCGGAATTCCGCAGGCGCGGACCGAACATCCCGGCTTCGGGATGTTCCTTTGCATAAGCAAGCAGTCTGGCGAGGCAGTTCGCGGGAACAACCGTGTCGTTGTTTAGAAAAAACAAGTATCGGCCCCGCGCGTTGCTCGCCGCCATGTTGTTCGCCCGCGAGAATCCGTCGTTGGCCGCGTTGCGAATCAACGTGACCTCCGGGAATTCCGCCGCAATCATCTCCGGCGCGCCGTCGGTTGAACCGTTGTCGACGACCACGACTTCCAGCGCGACGCCCTGCGGTTGATGCAGCAGCGATTCCAGACAGCTTCGGACGAGTTCGCGGCAGTTCCAATTCGGAATGCACACGGAGACTTCAACATCGTGCGCGTCGTGTCCCGCGACTTCCGTCGCGGAGCGGCCGACTACCTTCTCGATTTCCGTAGCCGCGGTCACTGGTTGTACTCCAGCTTGAGGACGACGCTGTTCTCGCTGCCTTCGCGCACTTCGTAGTCGAGACCCGACAGGTCGGGATGTCGGTAGCGCTCGAGCCCATCGATCATGTCCATCGAATTCGGCGCTGGAGCGACCGTAATCAAATGCCAGCCCATCATCGCGCCCGGTCCGTTCTCGGTCGCGAGTTCGAAGCTGCCGTCGGAATCAATGACGGCGAATGCAATCGGTCCGCGCGTGCCTCGCTTCTCATCGGGGATGAAGACGACCGTCCCCCCGAGTAGGGGACGGCCATTCACAAGCACTTTGCCATGTACGCGCAACTGCCGTGGGGGCTCACGGTTACAACCGCAGACCAGGATCAAGCACAGGCTAAAAAGCAGAAAGCGCATTTGGGGCAGGGATGGTAGCAAACCGGGCGGAATGAGGGAAGTCCAGACAGCATCGGCGGTTTCGTTCAGCCGGCAAGCGCCCGCGGCGCGCCGGTTCGCATTGACCAGCTCTCCGCGATCCGCTAAAACGCGACACCTAATCGACGGGGGGCGGAGCGATATCCGCACGTCGTCGGGTCAGCGGTCGCCGGAACGGCCGCGGGTCCGTACCGACTCAATAGAGAAGAGGGGAACGTGAAAAAGCTTACTTTTGCGATCGCCGGCCTCGCCGCATTGGGCGGTCTGATTTTCCTGAATGCACGAGGTCTGGGGCAAGGAAACGGAGTGACACCGGCGGGGGGCAGCGCTCCCTCGTCGCCGTCCGCGGCCCCGACAACCAAAATCGGCGTGGTGAATATCCTCAAGGTCGTCAAGGATTTCAAGAAGGCCGACACTCTGGGAGCCCAAATCCTCAACGACGCCAAGAAGTACGAATACGAACTCAACGCCGAAAAGGAAAAACTGAAGTTGCGGCAAGCGAACATTGCAACATTGCCAGATGCTCAGAAAGATCAGGAAACCAAGACGGTTCGCGATCTGATCAACCAGCTGCAAGACAAGGACCAAGCCTACCAAAAGGACATTCGCACGCGCCGCGACAATATGGCCATCGAAATCAACAAGAACATCCAGACGGTCATCGACAGCCTCGCCCGACAGAATGGCTTCGACATCGTTTTGACCTACCCGGATATCACCGACGAAAAAGAACACAACACTATCGGCGACGCCATGCGACACATCACCACTCCCGGCACGATGATCGCTTGGCACGATCGCCGCTTGGACATTACTGATGAGTGCATTCGCTGGTTGAACTATTACTTCAAGGTCGAGGGTAGCGCCGCGACGACGACGGCCGCGCCGGCGAACGGCCAACAACCGCACTAATCCCGTTGGTCTCAGCCCGCTCCATGGATGGGGCGGGCTGGCATCTTTTTCACCAGAGCCTGGAAGGCTGCCACCGTGAGAAAGCTCGGCGTTCGACAGCAACGTACAATTCGTACCGCGGCCACCCTCACGGGACCTGGCCTTCTTTCCGGCCGACATGTCCAATTGCGATTCCGCCCCGCTCCGCCTCATACCGGTCATGTCTTTGTCCGCACCGATCTTCCTGCCCCGGCGATCATTCCCGCTCGGCCAGCCCTCGTCACCGACACGCACCGGCGCACGACCTTGGGCCTGCTGCCGCACGGCGTCACGCTCGTCGAGCACGTCTTGTCGGCGCTCAATGGGCTGAAGATCGACAATTGCTACATCGAGCTGGACGGCCCTGAGCCGCCGGGCCTCGACGGCTCCTCCTGGAGCTTCACCGAGGTCCTGCAATCGGCTGGAATGATCACCCAACGCGCCCATCGCAGCGTCTGGACCGTCGCCGAACCGGTGACCGTTCAAAAGGGCGCGGCTAGCATCGCTCTTCATCCCAGCGATCACGACGAACTCCGCATCAGTTACCTCCTGGACTACGGACAAGATTCGCCAATCGATCGCCAAAAGCACACGCAAGTCGTCACGCCCGATTCCTACGTCCGCGACATCGCGCCGTGCCGGACCTTTCTCCTCGAGACCGAAGCGATCGAGCTGCACCGCACCGGCGTCGGGCTCCACTTGACCTCGGCCGATGTCCTGGTCTTCGGGCCCAAAGGCGTTATGGACAACGTGCCGCGATTCCCCAACGAGCCGGCACGCCATAAGGTCCTGGACATCCTCGGCGACATCGCTTTGTTCGGTCGCGACCTTCGCGGCCATATCGTCGCTTGCCGCTCGGGCCATCCACTCAACGCGGAACTGGTCAAAGCGCTCGCCGACAGGCTGCCGGAGCGAAAACAGCGCGACCGGGAATCAGTGCCACGCTCCGAATTCCACGAACCGACCCCGCGACCGTTCATCCCGCCGCTGCACACGGTCGCCCGCAAGCGGTTCGATTGATTCGATCGCACGATTTGGGTGGCATGTCCATCGCTTTGGATGGACATGGTTGGGACCATCGGTCGTCGCGATCAACATGTCCATCCAAAGCGATGGACATGCCACCCGGAATCCTGGGGGTTCAATGGATCGGTGCAAGGTAGGAGTCGTCGGGGTCGGTCATCTCGGACAAGCGCATGCCCGACTCCTGGCCAGCCTGCCCAACGTCGAACTGGTCGGCGTCGTCGATACCAATTCCGCTCAAGCAGACATCGTCGCCGCCCGCCACGCCACCCGTGTCTTCGACCATCATTGCGACTTGGCCGACCGCATCGACGCGGCCTGCATCGTCACGCCGACGGTCTTCCACCACACGATCGCCAAAGATTTCCTCACCCGTGGCTTGCCGGTCCTGGTCGAAAAACCGCTGGCATTGAACCTCGACGAAGCCAACGACCTTGTCGAGCTGGCAAACCGAAACAATGCGATCCTGCAGGTCGGCCATATCGAGCGCTTCAACCCCGCCTTCGAGGAACTTCGCACCAAGCCGATCAATCCCAAGTTCATCGAGGCCGAACGGCACGGCATGTTCACCGGTCGATCGACCGACATCGGCGCCGTGATGGACCTAATGATCCACGATTTGGATCTGCTGCTCGACCTGGTCGGTCAGCCGGTCGAAGATGTCCAAGCTCTCGGCATGACGGTCTTCGGACGCCACGAAGACATGGCCAGCGCCCGGCTACGCTTCGCCGGCGGCTGCATCGCTCATCTCACCGCCAGCCGCATGAGTCCAATGCCCAAGCGGAAAATGCGAATTTGGGCCCCCGAGGGCTACGCCGGCCTCGACTTCTGCGACAAACGACTGACCCTCGTTCAACCCTCGCCGGAACTCAGGCTCTACGGTCTAAACACTCGCGGCCTGACCGCGTCCGAGCGCCAACAATTGCCGTCGGAGATCTTCAAGCAACACTTGCAGACCCAAGAAATGACATTCGACAGTGGCGGCGACCAGCTGATGCGCGAGCTCGAAGACTTCGTTCGCTGCGTGCAAAACCGTTCGACGCCTCGAGTGACCGGCGAAGCCGGCCGCGACGCCATTTCGGTGGCATCGCGAATCATCGACAGTCTCAATCGCCACGCCTGGAACGGCCAATCGCCCGGCCCCTTCGGCCCCGCCGATGTCCCGCCTCCCCTTGGCCCGCTTTTCGACGCCCCACTTCCCGAATTCGAACCGCAACGAGCCGCCGCCTAAGTCCCTAAGGTGGCCCCTCGCTCCGCGAGGGATTCTGCTGGGCCAATCCCTCGCGGAGCGAGGGGCCACCTTCCAAGCTGCCAAGTATCCCCAGCGTTTGCTCCTTGTAATGAGCGTCCAGCGAATTCGGATCAATGCTCCACAACGATGCGAGTTCCATCACGGACTCTTCAATCGGGCCCGCGAGGTTTCGATTCGCAATCGGGTCGCTTTGTCCTATTTCGCACGATGGCCCATTGACGAACTCGAATCGGAGATCGCTCTCTTCCTTCGTCGGCGATCCTTCATTCCACAAGGTCAAACCCGATTCGCCACTGTAGCCGAATCCGCGCAGGAGACGCCCCTTGATCGCTCGTGCCCACACGTGCCGCTCAGTCACTCGATTCGTGCAGAAGTATTGCCCGTCTCCGAACACCTGGCTGAGCCGCTCCACCAGCGGTTTGACGAACGCCCGAACCATATCCGGTGGAAATAGCTTGGCGCCGACGGCCAGCGTCAACTCGCCGAGCGGCGGCGTGACGTAAATCGACGATTGATCAGCCGCATCGATCCCTTCCTTCCAAGTCGCTTCACGCAAATCCCGCAGACCGAGCGCGCCGGCGACGTGGGCTGTATCTCGAGTGCTCATGGCGAGCCAGGCGGTTTTGAAACCGAATGGCACCGGCAGATCCATTTCGGACTGGTCTCCGGCGAAGTAATTCCGTTTGCGGATGTCGAGGATCTGGTAAGCGGCGATGCCGGAGAGTACGCCGAAAAAAAATCCGATGCCGTAAGGAAGAAGCGGTGGTGCAGGGAGCTTACCCAACTCCGGTTCCTCGACGGCTGGCTCGTCGGCGCGCCCCGCCGCTCGTTCGTCGAGGACTTCCTCGGCCGCCGTGATTGCTTCCGCCGACCAGCGTTCGCGATCATCGGATTGCAGCAGTCCCTGGAGCTGAACCGACTTCTTGCCCGCGAAATGCTCCTTGATGCGGTCCACGAGCTCGCGGTCGATGTTCATGATGACGTCCCGATTGCCGTCATGGTGCGATCCCTAATGGATAGATTGGGCTTTTGCCGACAGCTACCAGAGCAAGTAGTCCGCGCCCAGGTTGAAGTCAATCCGCGTCTCGCTCAAAGCGGCCTGTCCGGAAATGTCCGGAATTGTCCGCGCCCCGGGAGATTTCAGCCCCTCGCATCCACGCCATGTCCGGAATTGTCCGGTATTGTCCGCGCCGGGGAGATTTCACCGACTTCTCACCAGATCGGTTTTTGAAATTCGCCGTCTGGCCCTCCGCTCTTCCCGCGCGATCGCGTCCCGGCGCCACACGGAGATTTTTTTATTTTTGGGGCTGACCTAGGAGATTTTTCGACCAGGAGCCGAAATTGCCATGATTTCATGGGCAACGCTGGACTTTCATCGATGTCGCGTCACGCGCTCCCTGGCGACTTCGTCCGACCACCGCAGAACGCTCACAATTTGCGGCCGTTCTGCGGTGGTCGGACGAAGTCGCGCTCGATTCTCCTAGGTCAGCCCCTTATTTTTTTTCGAACCCCCTTCTGCGATCCAGGCGAGCCAACCCAATTCTCCGACCGCGCGCGGCTCCTCCGAGTTCGGCCGGCGCGCGACCGCCTGCGAGCTTCGACGGTTATTGTAGCGCGGCTCGTTTTTGGGTGGTGTCCCAGGACCGTTGCACTCTCTTGTTTTCATGGAATTACGCTTTGGCATGAATCCCGGCTTGCCTGTGGAATTCGCACGCGCGGAATGGTAGTGGGACACCACCCAAAAACGAACCGCGCTACAATAACCGTCGCACGGGCGACACAGACGGGGTGCGCGCCGACGCCAGCAGCAGCGCGCCGCGTGCGCGCAGGCCAATCAAACCATTCGGGTCAACAATGGATGAGAATGTCCGCTTAAAACGTATCAAAAGGCGCGTTTTCGCAGGCAACCATACATTGTTGTACTTCGCACGTGCGAAGTATGCCAAATTTGGCATAGAGTTTTTCACTCCAGTTTTTTCCGCAATGTTATGGCGGGAAACGACTTCCAGTGCGATAGGTGGCTTAATGAGTTCGCCACCTGATAATGAGAATTCATTAAGAATACCACGACATCGATCCGCCGCAAAAAAACGGTCGATCGTTTAAGGCTTGCCTTCCGTTTTGGAGCCGGCGACCGGTAGCTGCAGCCGGGCAAGTTCCTTGCCGCTGCGCGGATCCCACAGTCGGACGGTGCCGTCCTCGCCGCCAGTTGCGAAGAGTTTGCCATCGGGTGCGAATGCCATCGCCATGACCGCGCCCGTGTGGCCGGTCAGGCGACGGGCTGGTTCCGCGAGGATGGCTTGTCGGGTCTCTCGCGCGCGCATCCGGACTTCCGCCGATGGGCTTCCGGACGCGGCGGCTTGCAGCGCCGACTCCGCGACCGAACCGATCGCTCGCATCGCGGCGCTGGCGGCCTCCCGCACGTCAAAGGAATCGTCGTCAAAGTCCTTCAGGAGTTTGCCGATCTTTGCTTTCTCCTCGGCAGTCGGCGTACGGAAGGTAAGGTCGGCGATCGCGGCCCCGGGCAGCCCGCGGTCGGCGAAGGCGGCTAGGCCAGCGGGCTCGGAGTACGCCGACTGACTGTACCCACCGGCACTGCGGAACCGCAGAATCACCTTCCCGGACGGAAGCTCGCGGACGGCCTGGCTGCCCGAGTTATTTGCCATCATCAGCCGGTCCGGGCCGACGAATACGATGCCATAATAACCAATCACGCGGTCTTGCTTGATCACGCCCTTCAGCTCGGAGCCTGCAGCCAAATCCCAGATGCGGGTCGTGTCCGGACCGGTCGAGACGAGCCACTTGCCATTCGGCGACACAACCAGCGAAGACACTTCCTTAGGGTGGCCACCAGCGAGTTCGCGAACAACCTTCCCCGTCTTCACGTCCCATAGGCGGATGGCGCCATCGCTGGCGGTGGCGAGCAGGTTGGTGCCGGGGATGTAGGCGACCGATCGGACATTCGTTGGGTGCGGCCCGAGTTCGCCGATTACTTTCCCGGTTAGCGGATCGAGGCGGAGTGCGAATCGCGTCCCGCGGGCTACAGCGACGTCCGTACCATCGGGCGCAAACGACACCGAGGCGACAGCGGGCCGGGCGATCCGCCAGTGCATCTTGCCAGTACCGACCTCCCACGCGGCGGCGGCGCCGGGCTGGTCTTTTCCAGTAAAGCCTGCGATGATTGTCCGGCCGTCGGGGGAAAACGACACAACCCGAATGGATACAGGCTCTAGGAATGGCACAGTCTGGTTGTCGGCAGCTTGCGCGGGACCGAGCCGCATGATCGATGCAAATAGCGTCATCAAAACGATTCGGTTACATTGCATCGCTTCTCACTTGCCGGCTGGAAGCCGACGAAACAGCCACACATACCCGTGCGACATGTACTCGGATTGGTAGCGGTCGCGAATATCCGACAACCGGACGATTTCATCCTTGAGCCTCCGCACTCGCGCCCGCAGGTTGTCCACCCGTGCACGTTCGGCGTCGGTCACCGGGTCCGCCACGGCGGCGTACTCCTTGTAAGCGGCAGCCCATTCCTTGCGCAGTTTAGGCAGACGGCCCGCGGCCTCCTTGGCTTCGACCGACTCATCCGGCGTCCGCGATGGTGTGCGCTCGAACCCGCCGCACACGTCGCCGAGCAGAAGATCGAGCCGCCCGTTCCCGTCCCAGTCCACCACGCAAGGTTTCACGCGAACGCCCCAATCGGCGGGACCTCGAGCATTGTCTCCCATCCAGGGCGACGGACTCGGCGGGATGAGCACTTGTGCCGCCGCGAGACGCGGCGACTGCACTGTGCCTTCGTTGCGGAACCAAACGACGCTCCCATCGCTAGCGCCGACGATCAGGTCCGGTTTGCCGTCGCCATCCCAATCGGCGACAAGCGGCGCGGCGTCGCCGGCTTCAATCCGAATCGGTTTGCCGTCCGCGAGAAGCGGCTTGGGATCGCCGAAGGCCGGTTTGTCAGCGGTCCCTACATTTGGAACGAGATACACGTCGCCGTTCAGCGTGCCGACGATCAGATCGAGCTTACCGTGGCCGCTCCAGTCGATTGCGAATGGAACCGACGCATTGCCAACGTTGAGCGGTTTACCGGCTGCCGTTTTCAGCGGCTCTCCGGCCGCGAAGCCGCCGTCCGCGAGCCGTCGGAAGAGGTAGATTTCGCCCGGCCATGAGCCGGAGATAATATCGAGTCGGCCGTCGCCGTTCAGGTCCGCCAACTGGGGACAGAATCCGATGCATCAGCCATACGGGACGCTGCCGGTCTGTCCGCCCGCGACGAAATACGTGTAGGCGTCGAACTTCGGGGCTCCGGCCGCGCCGGTGTTGCGATAGAGTCGGAGCTTGCCGCCGTCGAATTGGCCCACGAGCAGGTCGAGCCTGCCTTTGCCGTCGAGATCGCCGACGCATGGGGCTGCGTGCCCGCTCCGTTCCACGTCGAGCGGTTGGCCGCCAACGAGAATGTGGACCGGAGGGGCAAGGTCCGGGGCCAGCCCAGTCGGTCGTGGCGGCTCGGCGGCCAGAGTGAACATGGCGAACAAGAGACTCAGCACGGCATCATCTCCTTCCGGGCATTTGCGACGAGCAACACCCGTCATTTCGCTGGTTTGAGAGCTGTCTCCAAGTCGTACACGAGCGCGGTGGTGTCATCGAACGAAACCGCGAGCCGTTTACCGGTCTGGTCGAACGCGAGGCGCTGACCGTGGCTCGGCAGCTCAATTCGGCCCACTTCTTTCCCTGTCACCGCTTCCCATACCCAGATCCGGCTCGGACCTTGCCAGACATTCGACACGACCGCGATCCGCGAGCCGTCGGGGCTGTACGCGACCTGTGGCCAGCTCCCCTCCGCCGTCGCGGTCCAAAGGAGCTTTCCCGACGCCAGATCCCATGCCGTCACTGGGTAATCTTTGGCTTCCGAGTGCCTAATGCGCCCGTCGCTTAGCTTTGTTTGAATCGGCTTACCACGGCTCGCAATTGCGACTCGCTTCCCATCCGGCGCGAATGCGAAGGCAGACGGCGAGTTGTCACCGACGTTTAGTGTCTGCAGCTCCTTTCCGGACATCGGGTCGAGGATGCGAAGGCTATTCCGGGCGCTCAGGGCCAGAGCTGTCCCGTCCGAACTGATTTCGCTGGCTTCTCCGAGCGCATTTATGAATCTCATATTCTCCGCAAACGGGTCGTCCGGGTTGGTTTCAGACCCCGGCGGACGGGTTGAATGCTCGGATAGCAGTTTGCCGTTTCGAACGTCCCACACACGCACGAACTCGTCATCGCCCCAGGCGATCAGGCGCTTACCATCGGGAGTGAACCGGACGCAACGCTTGCCGCCCATCATTCCGTTTCCCAGCAGCCTGAAGCGCTCCTTGCCGGTTTTCGCATCCCACACCCGCAGATCATTTAGAAGCGCCGACCCGGCGATCAGCGTCCCATCGGGGGACACAGCCAGACCCGGCACCCAGAAGTCTTGGATCAATACCAGCCCCGGCGTTCCGGTTACCGCATCCCACGATCGGATCGTTCCATCATGGCTCGCCGTAAAGAGCGTCCCGGCCGGGCCAAAGGCCATTGCCGATATCTGGGCTTCATGTCCCGGCTTGGTTGGGCCAAGCACCTTTCCGCTTTTCACGTCCCACGCCCACGCTCTGTCGCCCGAAACGCCAGCAAGCCGCGAACCGTCCTTTGACCAGGTTACATGTTCGACCCCCTCCCGACTGAGCCGGAGCCGACCGACCTCGTTCCACGTCGCCGCGTCGAGCAGGTCGATCACGTGCCCGCCCTCGGGCGGATTCAAAACTCGCGTGCTGGAGGCGACGGCAATTGTTTTACCGTCCGGACTGAAGGACAAGTTTTGCGACAACATCCGGAGCGGCCTTAGACCGGTCTGCCTGCCCGTCGCCACGTCCCAGGTCGTGACCAAGTCACCACTAGTGGCAATGAAGAGAGTCTTGCCGTCCGGGGAGAACTTCATCAGCTCCGTCCCAGCCCTGGGCAAACTGACGAACTTTCGCGGCTCTTCGCCCGTCTCCCACTGCCAAAGGAATATGTCATTCCGACCAAACGCGACCAGCTTCCCGTCTCGCGATACGGCGAGCGCGCCTGCATTGACATGGCCCTTATGACGGATCAGCTCGTCCCCTGTTTTGCCATCAATGATCTGAATGTCGCCCTCGTAATCCGCGAATATCCGCTTTCCGTCGGCGCTAATCCGCACGATGTGCCTGTTTCCACCCAATCGATTCTTCAGGACGACCGTACGGATGAGCTTCCGGGTTGCAGCGTCGATCACCCACAGGACGGGCTCGCGATCCCTATGTTCGTCGGCCGGTTGCTGAGTGCCAACGACGGCGAGTATGTCGGCGTCCGGTGCGAATACGGCATCGTCGTGCTCGCCGTTTAGGGTGATCTCATGAAGCTTCTTCCCGGTCTCCACGTCCCACCACCTGATGCTCCCTCGCGCGCTGACCACCAGGAGCGCATTCCCGCCGTCCGTGAAATACACCCGCGAATCCCGTCCCGAATGCCAGAACAGACCCGAGCCAATGAGAACAGCGCCCTCGGGCGAGCGCGTGCCGTCGGCTGGCGGCGCGGGCTTGGCGGCCGGAGCCTCATTCGCCGGTCCGGACCGCAAACCAAGGACAGTTCCGGCGGCCACCAGCATCGCGACCAAAGAGACAACGGCGAGCGTGATCGGCAATCGGCGTGTCGTCATGGTCGTCGAAACTCCGGCGACGAGTGAAAATGTCTGATCGGTGACGACTCCCGCGAACGAGCCGAGCCGGGTGTACTGCGAGATCGCATCGAGAGTTCGCGCGATGAGCGTCGGCGGAGCAGTCGTGCCGTTGCCTCCGATTAGGACCTCGAAACCGACGGCGCTCGCCGGAGCTAACCCCCGGCGCACGAGCCGCACCCGCAAGCGCCGCCGTGCCGCGGCCAGCCGGGACTCGACCGTCCCACGCGGACAGCCCAAAAGTCCGGCGACTTCGGCCGTGTTGCGGCCTTCCAAATAACAAAGCACGACCGCCGAGCGGAGTCGGTCCGGCAGCGCGCGCACTTCCTCGCCAACGATGGAGCACAATTCGCCGAAGTGTTGATCGGGTGAACGCGGGTCCGGAATGTCGGCTGGAAGGATGCCGACTTTCCGGCGTAAGTTCTGAATGACAAGTTTCCGGCTGACAAACGTCGATACGCGATACAACCAGCCCGCGAGTGATTCACGTCTACCAATTCGGGATGCGTCCCGCGCAAGAGCCAGGAACACAGCCTGGAAGGCGTCTTCGGCGTCCGGTCCGGGTCCAAGATGTCGGCGGCAGACACTTAGTACCATGCCGCCGTGGCGAGCCAGCAACTCCTCGAAGGCGGCCTCGTCTCGCTGATCGACAAACTTGCCCAGCAGCTCGGCGTCGGACCCTCGCTCCTCGAGCGAATCCAACCTGAGCCGGCGCAATGTTCGCAAAATGTACTTGGCCGGGGTTTTGGGCATTTCGGCTTCTCGAATGCCGGATGATCCTAATCTAATAGTTCCGGCGAGAGGGTTTGGTCTGCGCGCAATTTTTCCGCCCGCGGAAGATCCGGCAGAACTGTTGGCTACCGGCGATTGAATTGAAGCGATTCTTTACAATGCCCGGCTCTTGGTGTAGTACCATTGCACCATTTCGGGCGAGGTGTCTTCGTCGAGGTTTTCCTGGCGGACTCGGCCCTGCTCCTCACTCATGGGGAGAACCTCCTTCAATTTCCACGTGCCGTCGCGGCGGCCGAGGGTCCAGCATTCCTCGAAGGGCGTAACGTCGTCGTCGCGCGAATGCGTTGTGCCGCCGCGCGAGACCGACTTCTGGGCGTGGGCGCGGACGCGCACGGTGAATTCGTCGTCGTCGGCATTCGCACGGTTGCGCACGAGCAGGATGTCGATTTTTCGCAGGCACAAGTTGCGGAATTCGAGCGTGACGCCCTGGTCCTTGCGACGCTGGATGACCTCGCGCAAGTTGGCGGCGACGTCCGGGAAGAGGAAGGTTTCGCCGACGGCTTGCGGATCGCCGGATTCTTGCACTTGATGGATGTGGAAGAAGATTTCGCGGACGCGGCGGAACATTTCGGGGCGTTTCCAGATGGGGCTGGTCTGCTCGAGGAAGTTGAGCATGCGGTCGATCTTGTCGCCCTTGACTTTAACCGCCTTGGGCATCTCCGGGCCGACGACGCCCGCAGCGCCAGCGTCTTTTTGGTAGACCTGATTGAGCTGGGCGTCAGTGAACATCTCGACGAAGTTCTCGTGCGTCAGCGCGTCGGATTCCTTGGTCTGCTCGATCTCGCGCAGGAGCCAGGAGTCGTTGAGGCGGTGGAAGGTCCAGAATTCCTGGAATTTCGCGGGCTCCCGATCGCCGCGGAGGAAGGCATTGGTGCGATCGTCGACGTAGTAGTCGCGCGCGGTCGCGGAGACCAGCGCCGTGAATTCGCGCTGCTCCGGTTTCTCGGTGTAGCGGATGTTGACAATGTCGACCGATTCGACGCTGACGTTCTCGATGCGATTGATTTCGTGGCTGCGGCGCATTGATTGAAGCTGGCTTTCGTGTTCATCGAAGAGGTCGGGCATCATGAGCGGTTTCATCGGCGCGTAGTCGCGGGCTTGCCAGCAGGTCTGCAATTCGATGAAGACCATTTTGACGAGCTCGATCAAGTCTTCCTTTTTCATCGTCGGGTCTTGGCGGGCGAGGAAGTCGAGCAGCCGAGCGGTCTTGTCGGCCTTGTGGCGGACCGGTCCGGAGGCGTAGGAATAGTCGAGATTGGCGGACCCCTGAATTCGATTGATGGCCGCT
>Ga0206945_1025_pt1 | contig 34736 bp, 28 predicted proteins | sample Alteio_BWOrgHeat_5_FD_152982 | JGI IMG/M metagenome (GOLD analysis project Ga0206945, IMG submission 152982) | Enriched cells from forest soil in Barre Woods Harvard Forest LTER site, Petersham, Massachusetts, United States -... | ecosystem: Environmental > Terrestrial > Soil > Temperate forest > O... | reverse complement strand
ATGGCAATGGGCGAAGCTGGATTTCGAGCCAGGTTGGGCGGGGCCGGCTGGAAATTGAATTGGCCCGCGTAACCGAGATCGACCGAATTGCTTGGGGACGAGATCGCGAGGGCATCTTCAAGGATCGGCTCGCGACACGTTACCGGATCGATGTTTCGACCGACCGGACTTCGTGGACTGTCGTCGCCTCGTCGGACGACCGCCTCCCGTTCGACTTGGGCACGAAATCGCCGACCACGCTGACGGATGCCAATGGTCTCGGAAAGCTCCAACTGGAAATCACTGAACTGCGCACAAAGATCGCAAACCTCGAACGCGGTCAAACGGCATACTTGGGACGATTCACCAGCCCCGAACCAACCTTTCGGCTCGACCGCGGCGATCCCACTCAGCAACGCGAAGCAGTTACACCGGGCGTGTTGAGCGAGATCGGTCCCGCGTTCATGATCTCCGCGAACTCCAGCGAATCCGATCGTCGACTGGCACTCGCAAAATGGATCACCGACCCTGCCAATCCGCTTACGGCACGCGTGATAGTCAATCGGCTCTGGCAACACCATTTTGGCACTGGAATCGTGGATACGCCGAGCGACTTTGGCCGCAATGGCGGTAAGCCAACGCACCCGGAGTTGCTCGATTGGCTCGCCGCGGAATTGATGAGTCCTTCCGGGTCGTCCCAGCCCTGGTCACTCAAACACCTTCACCGACTGATCATAACTTCCGCGACCTATCGGCAATCGTCGACTTCAAATGAGCTTGGGCTGGCCAAAGACGCACAGTCGCGGTTGCTCTGGCGCTACCCGCCACAGCGAATCGAGGCAGAATCATTGCGTGACTCGATCCTGTTCGTGTCGGGGACGCTTGACGGGCGGATGGGTGGGCTGGGCTTCGATCTATTCGAGCCGAACGACAACTACGTCAAGGTATACAAGCCAAAGAAGCTGTTCGGGCCGGCCGAGTATCGCAGGATGATCTACCAGCAGAAGCCAAGGATGCAACTCGACGACACGTTCGGAGCGTTCGACTGCCCCGACGCGGGCCAGATTGCTCCAAAGCGAAACGTCTCGACGACGGCGCTGCAGGCGCTCAACCTACTCAACAGCGAGTTCGTCCTTCAGCAGTCAGGTTATCTTGCCGAACGCGTCGACAAGGCAGCAGGTCCCAATGCCACGGACCAGGTGAAACAGGCCTTCGGTCTCGCGCTCCAGCGAATGCCGACCGAAAAGGAGTCGTCTGCGGCGGAGAAGCTCGTGAGGGACCATGGCTTGAAAGCACTCACCCGCGCCTTGCTCAACGCGAATGAGTTCTCGTATGTGGAGTGAGAGTCGCAAGTACACGGAGAGTGCCTGCTCCGAGGATCCACCACCATGCCGAACGATTCACCTGTGTTCAACTCGCTTCTTGATCGTCGTTCTTTCCTCGGTCACGCGGGCACGGGCTTGAGCGCGGTCGCGCTCGCGTCGCTGCTGGCCGACCAGGGCTTCCTCCGCGCCGACGACTCAAAGCCGATTCGACCGGCGATCCGGCCCGACGCGCCGCTCGCACCTCGCAAGCCTCACTTCGAGCCAAAAGCGAAGCGCGTTCTCACCCTGTTCTGTTCGGGGGCCGTCAGCCACATCGACACGTTTGACTACAAGCCGGAACTGGTAAAGCGCGACGGCCAGCCAATGCCAGGCGCGGACAAACTGGTCACCTTCCAGGGTGCGCAGGGGAATCTCGTCAAGCCGATCTGGCCGTTCAAACCACGCGGCAAGAGCGGCAAGATGGTTTCCGAATTGCTCCCGAGACTCGCCGAGCTCGCTGACGAGATGTGCTTCATCCACTCGATGACGGCCAAGAGCAACACACACGGGCCGGGCGAGAACCAAATGAGTACGGGCTTCACGCTCGATGGATTTCCCTGCGCCGGCGCGTGGGTCAGTTACGCACTAGGAAGCGAATGCCGCGACCTTCCCGCCTTCGTCGCCATTCCCGACCCTCGCGGCGTTCCGCAAGTCGGTCCCAACAACTGGGGGAGCGCGTTCCTCCCGGCAGCATTCCAAGGAACGCCCTGGACCGCTGACAAACCGGTTCCGAATCTCAGCCGTCCCGCAGGCGTCTCCGAAAAGGAAGATGTCGAGACTCGCGACTTCCTCCACCTGCTCAACGACGAACACTTGAAGACGCGACCGGGCGACGTGCAGTTGGCCGCCCGCATCGCCAGTTACGAACTCGCAGCCCGGATGCAGCTTAGCGCGGCCAAGGTGGCCGACCTCTCAAAAGAGTCGCGGTCCGTTCACGACATGTATGGCACTACCGATTCCAACAAATGGAAAGCGGGGTTTGCGCGGAATTGCCTGCTCGCCCGGCGGCTGCTGGAAAACGATGTCCGGTTCGTGCAGCTTTTCAACGGTGCCTATGCGATGGGTGAAGGCGTCGGCAATTGGGATGGGCACCGGTCGATCAAAACTCAGTACGATGTCCACGGCCCGATCCTCGATCAGCCCTGCGCAGCCCTGCTGACCGACTTGAAGCGAACCGGCCTCTTGAAGGACACGCTGGTGGTGTGGGTAACCGAGTTCGGGCGGATGCCGACATTTCAGAAAGGCGCCAGCGGCCGCGACCACAACCCGAAGGGCTTTACCGTCTGGCTGGCCGGGGCTGGGGTAAAACGCGCTTTCAGCTACGGATCGACCGACGACTTCGGTTACCAGTCCATCGAGAAGACGACGATCTACGACCTTCACGCCACCATCTTGCACTTGCTCGGCCTCGACCACGAGAGACTGTCGTTTTATCACAACGGCATCGAACGCCGCCTGACCGACGTCCATGGTCAGGTGATCAAACCCATCCTGGCATGAGGCGAATTTCCTGTCGCGGAGTTGCGATCGTACCCCAACCGTTTGAACGACTAAGCAGCAAAATCCGCCCCGCAAATAATCTTGCTGCAATGAGACTGATGCAGGAATTGCGAGCGCACGATACTGCAGGGAATCCAATGAAAAAGCCATCTGCCGAGGGCGGCAAATGGCTTCGATGTGGAGGCGGCGGGAATCGAACCCGCGTGCCGTGGCACTTCAGTTAACGCGTCTACGTGTGTAGCTCGTCGGTGCTTGACGGCTTTCCCGTCATGTTCGCGATCGGCGGCCCCGGCAAGCAAGGTACGCCGAACGCTATCGAGCAGTTTTTTAGCCGTTACCGCCCTCGAATCGACCCGTCTTGCGACGGACCTCAGGCAACAGCGATCCCGATTTGGCGACCGAATTCACAACCTCTCGGGCTAAGATCGTGAAATCGGGACTGCGGTTTATTACGCAGCCAAAGCAAACTGCGGTTCAGCAGTTAAAGTGTGGTCAGCTATTAACGTGGCCAACTGACCAACCACGACACGCAACGCTAGCCTCAATTTACCCGGTCGATACCTGTTCGCCCCCATTGGAAGAACGCAAGGCAAAAGTAAAAAGGCAAAAGGCATAAACGGCCTTCCGCCTCACTCGACCAATTATATCGCTTCGGAGACGCTTCATGCTGATCGCACCGCTGATATTGTCGTTGTCGCTGGGCGCGGAGCCGGCAAAACCGCAAGAACTCCGGCTTTGGGATGGGGCTGTGCCGGCCTCGGTCGGAGCAGTTGAGAAGAATACGCCCACCGTCACGGTGTTCGTTCCGGAAAAGGCGAATGGAACGGCGGTCGTCATTTGCCCAGGCGGCGGCTACGGAGGGCTCGCGGTCGGGCATGAGGGGAAGGATGTTGCGGCGTGGCTCAATAAGCGCGGCGTGGTGGCGTTCATGCTGAAGTATCGCGTCGCACAGAAAGACCGACCCAGCCCCCTTCAGCCGGCTCCGATGCTCGACGTGCAACGCGCGATCCGATACGTCCGTGCTCACGCGAAGGACTATGGCATTGATCCGCAGCGCGTCGGCGTCTGGGGTTTCTCGGCCGGCGGGCACTTAGCTTCGACCGCCGCCACGCATTTCGATTCAGGCAAAAACGACGGCGACGAGATCGACAAGCAAAGCTGCCGTCCCGACTTCGCCATCCTCGCGTATCCGGTCGTCACGATGGAACAGGGCACGCACAGCGGATCGCGAAACAACCTCATCGGCGTCAGGGCCGGCAAGGAATTGAGCGACTTCTATTCCAATGAAAAGCACGTCACCAAGGACACGCCGCCAACGTTTTTATTCCATACGGAGGAAGACAAAGCGGTCCCGATCGTGAACAGCCGGATGTTCGAGGAGGCATGCAAGAAGAACGGCGTGCCGGTCGAGTCCGCTTATTACGAAAAAGGCCGACACGGAGTCGGCCTTGCGCCAGGCGATCCGATCTTGTCACACTGGCCCGAGAAGCTGGAAGCGTGGATGAAAGGCAGGGGATTGCTGCCCTAGGCAAGCGTCGTTGGGCGAGCCGGAAGAGGCGCTCGACTCTTCCCGCTCGCCGATTGTTTCTCGTCTCCTGCAAATTACTTCTTGCGTGCGTAAATGACTTCCATCATCTTGGTTTCCTTGTCGCCTTCCACCCTGAAGAACTCGGTCTTGAATGAATCGTTGTCGATGAAGGTCGTCACGTCCTTGCCCTTGGCCTTCTTCTTGGTGAATGGATCCAATTCCTCGTGGTGCATGGTCAGCACCTTCTTGTCCGCCGACAATTGGCCGTGACCGTGCTCGATCATGGTGCCCATATTGTCGATCCAGGCGAACACGTAGCATTCTTGCATATTGTCGTAGCCGACGACGCCGGCGCCTTCGAATTCCATGCCGCCGAAGCTACCCTTGACGCCTTCGTGGACAAATCGGCCGCCCATCGCCCATTTGTGGCTCGCCGTGCCCTTCGATTCCTGCGGCGGCTGACTCGGATCCATGTAGAACTTCGTCGTGACTTCCCATTCGCCAATCAACGGTTCCAGGGCCTTGTGATGTTCGTTGATCGCCGCGGCCTTCATCATGGCCTCCATCATCTTCGCCTGATCGGCCTTGGGGTCGTCGGCGAAGGCATTTGCGGCCAGCAGTCCAACACAGAAGGCGGCGCTCAGCAAGATGCGAATCATGGTTCATTCCTCGGAAAGAATCGTCGGAGCGACGATCGCCACCGTGGCGCCGTCCACCCCATCGCTTTTTGGGCGTTCGGAAATTAAATCAAAGCGCGGGCGAAACGGAAAGGCCAATAGGGTACATTTGTCCATTTTTCTTCAAAATTTCTTCCGAAATCTCCGTTTTGTTAGCCGGAAGCGCAAGCGACCGAATTCCGTCCCAATCCAGAATTCCGTCGCTTGCGCTTCCGGCTAACAAAAACGGGCAACCAACCGATTGGCTTTTGGCAGCGCCGTCGCCTAAACCAAAGCGCATTGCCAAGTGAATTTCAGGAGTCATTTCATGCGCTGCGTTTCGGTTCTTTGTCTTGTCATCGCCATTCCTTCCGTCATCATGAGCGCCGAACCGTCCAAACCCCGCGGCGAAGTCACTTTGACCAACGAAGCCCAGCGCATCCATCGCGATGCGATCCTGGTCGATGGGCACAACGACTTGCCCTGGCAGTATCGCGAGAAGAAGGACCTGTCGTTTTCCTCCATCGACATCGCCAAGCCCCAGCCGCGCCTGCACACCGACATCCCTCGCCTTCGGAAAGGCGGCATGGGCGCTCAGTTCTGGTCGGCCTACGTGCCGGCGTCAACGATGAAGGACCACACGGCCGTCAAAATGACGCTCGAGCAGATCGATGTCATTCATCGCTTTGTGAAGCGCTATCCCGACACATTCGAAATGGCCAGCACGGTCGCGGATATCGAGCGCATCCATAAGGAAGGCAAGATCGCGTCGATGATCGGCGTCGAGGGCGGGCACTCGATCGACAACTCGCTCGGCGTCTTGCGCATGTATTACGATCTCGGCGTTCGTTACATGACGCTGACGCACTCGGAAACGCTCGATTGGGCTGATTCGGCGACGGACGAGCCGAAACACCACGGCTTGACCGAGTTCGGCCGCAACGTCGTGCGCGAGATGAATCGGCTGGGAATGCTGGTCGATTTGTCGCACGTCTCGCCGGATGTGATGCGGCAAGCGATCGAGACGAGCACGGCGCCAGTCATTTTCTCGCACTCGTCGGCCTTCGCGCTCGCGCCGCATCCGCGCAACGTGCCGGACGATGTGCTCGCGATGGTGAAGACGAACGGCGGCGTGGTAATGGTCAACTTTTTCTCGGGCTTCATTACGCCGGAGGGCGCGCGGGCGAGCCAGGACATGTTCGGTGCCTATCGGCGCTTGAGCGAAAAGATCAAGGACGAGAAGGACCTGGAGCGGGCGATGGATCAATGGAGGAAAGAGCACCCAATGCCGAACGGGAGCGTCCACACGGTCGTCGATCACATCGAGCACATCATCAAGGTCGCCGGTATCGATCACGTCGGCCTCGGCAGCGACTACGACGGCATCAATGTGGTGCCGAAGCAACTTGAGGACGTATCGTGCTACCCCTACATCACGCAGGAACTGCTCAACCGCGGCTACGACCGGGAGCAGATCATCAAGATACTGGGTGGGAATCTGTTGCGCGTGATGAAGGCGGCGGAAAAAGTGGCGAAGAGAGAATAGCCGAGACCGTGACGGAGACGCTAACGCGCATCGAATTCGATTGTCAATTTGGATACATGTTGAACGACGACACGCATGGCAAACCCAATCAACATTGCCACAATTTGGACTCGCATTGAACGCGTATTGAAACAGTTCGTGCCAGACACTGCCAAAACGCTTGCGTCGCCGGCAACAAATCAGGAGATCGCTCAGTTAGAGGCTGTCATTGGGTTAATACTGCCAGACGAATTCCGCATGTCGCTTCAGATCCACAACGGCCAAGACGATCCGTATGGTGTGCATGGTTTTTTCCTTGATGGACCGTTGGCGACAACGACAGAGATTGCCGAGGTTTGGCGCATAAAGTCGGAATGCGATGAGCACTTTCGGCACCAATACGCGGATTGGGATAAACGCCGTCATCAAGAATGGTGGAACCGACGATGGATTCCGTTTACGCACGGTAATGGTGGAAGCGACTGCCTGTGCATTAACCTGAACCCCGATGTTCGACCCGGAGGTGCTTTCGGCGAAATTATTTGCCACTTGAATAGCAATCCTCACGAAAGTGGGATTGCTACGAGCTATAGCATTTGGCTGGAAAGTGTCGCGAAAAGCCTAGAGGCCGGGGAATTCACGATTCAGGATGGTAAACTCTGGCCTATCGTCGAGAAGCCTATCTAACTTACGCTGAGAATTTCGTTCAGCACACGAATGACAGATGCCCGAGATATCGTTCGAGCAAACGGACGCGGCGATCGAACGAAATATTGGGTCTTGTCCTAATTCCGCTCTGAAGGCTCTTCCTACTTTTAATCCTCATCTTACTCTCCCGAAATGACGAAAGGCGGCCCAACCCTCAGTTGAGTCGCCTTCGCGTATTGATTCTGCCAGGCTAGACCGAGTCGATGTCGATCACGTCCTGAATCCAGCGATTCACGTCTCGGAGCATATCCGCGTGCAAGCGGTGTGTCGTCGTGTAGGTCATGAACTTGACGGGCATTCCCGCAGTGTACATGAGCCGGAAATCGCGGCGCGCCAGGCTGACCGGGATCAGCGGATTGGCAGTGCCGTGGGCGATCAGCACGCGCAATTGGCGAAGTTCGTCGAGCCGGAATCGCGGACAGCCCCTTCTCGGCATGATCCCGTTCAACGCAACCACCCCGCCGAATTTCTCCGGATGGTTCAACGCCATGCGATAAGCCGTCGCGGCGCCTTCCCAGCAGCCGATCAGGAAGATGCGCTCGCTGTGGATATGGAAGCGGCGGCGCGTTTGCAGGATGGCGCGGAAGACGTAGTCCTCGATCGCGGAATCGGCGCCGGCGTCCGCATCCCAGCTGTATCCCGGTTCGCCCTCATCGGTCGGATCGAGCGCGATCGGGCCACGGAGGCCGACTGCAAGGCAGTTGCGGCGGGTAATTTCCGGGGCCAGGCTCAGGACCTGTTTTTCATCGCCGCCGTGGCCGTGGAAGAAGACCAGGAGCGGGTAGGGATAATTCGGTTCGTATCCCGTGGGCACGAAAGTATGGACTGGCCGGCCTTGCAGCGTCTCGACTTCGGCCGGGTAAAACCCCTCGGCCAAGTGCGTCGATGCCAGAGTTAGATTACTGCTTGACATGAGTGTCCTTCTCGGTCCGGTGGTAACGATTTTGCGGGTTGTACGGTTTATCCGGGCGCCGGGCGAGAGCGATGCTCTGATCCCTGAGCGAATGTCATAATGGCACTCGGCGAAGTCTACGTTTCTCCGCCGAGTTAGTCAACGCGGACATTAGCGAAGCTTGTGAAAATACAAAGATATTCGGCGATCGGCGTCGGCCTGTAGCGATTGCGGGCGCGGGCGGAAGATGGAGAAGAGATTGCGGATTTGCGCGGCTGCCGCTTGGCGCAAAAATGGATGTGCTCGCGGCGGCTGTCAATACGTTCGCAGCTCATCCGACTGCGGATTCGCCAGCAGGTCGCGCTGTCGTTCCAACCATGCCGCCAATCCATTCACGGTCGGCAGTCGCAAAACCATCAGCATGATCGCGACACCCGCGATGCCCAACATGACCGGGTTGCCTTCCAGCATGTATCCGATCAGAACCGTGAAGGCAGCACCCTCGCACATCGACCAGGCAATGATCAGGTGACTGCGATACGCATTCATAAGGCTGTCAACGGACGCCGCCGTGGGCTTTGTCATGATGCGGCGGCAGGTTGCGTTGAGAACGATGGGGGGCAGGACGAATTGGAGCAGCAACATCGGCGCCGCGCATGCAATCAAGACCCATGTCAACAGATCGTTATTGGGGGCAAGAGGGCCGTTTTGATTCCAGACGATGAATACCGCGATGCCGGCGAATATCGCGGGGCTCATGACCAACGCGAATAGAATGATTCGCAACGTGAAAACGGTTCGATTTAGGTAAGAGAGGTCGTCTTGCGACATCGCTGGCCTCCACCTAGATTCGTGGACGATTCTATCCGTTATTCGGTAGCCACTGAGGATGATTTATGAGCAATGCCGAAGAGTGGGGCTTTGCGACTAAAGCGATTCATGCGGGCCAGGAGCCGGACCCGGCGACCGGAGCGACAATCGTTCCGATCTACGCCACGTCAACCTATACGCAAGAAGCTCCAGGGGTTCATAAGGGCTATGAGTACTCGCGCTCGGGGAATCCGACTCGGACCGCGCTTGAGACTTGCCTGGCCGCGCTCGAGGGAGGCGAACGGGGCCTCGCGTTTGCGTCGGGTCTGGCGGCCTCGACGGCCGTACTTTTGACGCTCAAGCCGGGCGATGAGGTTGCGGCTTCGGCGGACCTTTATGGTGGGACATTTCGGTTGCTCGAGCGGGTCTTCAAGCAGTGGGGCCTGTCGGCCCGCTACACCGACGACCCAACGCCGGCAGGATTTGCCAAAATCATGACGCTGGCGACGAAGCTGGTCTGGATCGAATCGCCGACCAATCCGCTATTGCAGATTCTCGACATCGCCACCCTTGCCGACATGGCTCACAAGATCGGCGCGAAACTCGCCGTGGACAACACCTTCGCCTCCCCTGCCCTGCAACAGCCCTTGAAACTCGGCGCGGATTACGTCGTTCACAGCACGACCAAGTATCTCGGCGGGCACTCGGACGTCGTCGGCGGCGCGGTGATCGGTTCTCAACAGTTGCTGGAGCCTGTCAAGTTTTACCAGAATGCGGTGGGTGGAACGCCCGGGCCGTTCGACGCTTATCTGGTGCTTCGCGGTCTGAAGACGCTGGCCGTGCGCATGGAGCGCCATTGCGCCAACGCGCGCGAATTGGCGGGCTGGCTCGTTCGCCATCCCCTGGTCGAGCGCGTCTACTACCCCGGCTTGCCGCGCCACCCAGCCCACGACCTCGCCAAGCGCCAGATGCGCGATTTCGGCGGCATGATCTCGCTCCGCCTCAAAGGCGGCGGTGAAATAGCCCGGCGATTCGTTTCGCGCACGCGCCTTTTCAGTCTCGCCGAGAGCCTTGGCGGCGTCGAGTCGCTCGTCTGCCATCCCGCATCGATGACTCACGCCAGTATTCCCGCCGAGATCCGCACCGCCCGCGGCGTCGACGACGGCCTGATCCGCCTCAGCGTCGGCATCGAGGACGTCAACGATCTGCGAAATGACTTGACGGAAGCGATGGTGTGAGTTGGCGACCAGCGTTCGGTGTGGCAGTTGCAATGCCGTCCTGCGCCTGCCCGAAGGCGTGCACCGAACCGCCATTCATTGCCCGAGATGTCGAGCGGAGATCATGCTTGGGGGCACCGCTCGGCCGACGGCGGACCACGAGAACACTTCGGCCGATCCACAAACGAATTTCGATTCTTACCGACTGCAAATGCCGCCAGATTCGCCGCCTGTTGTGGACAAGGATGTGCCCGACGTAATGCCGGCCGACTCCGCGCCCAAGCAAGTGCTGCCGAGACCTGAAGAAACGCCGCCCGAGGTCGGGGCCAGGAATCCGGCCGAGTCGTTCGTCTGGTGGCAGCACCGATACCCAGGGCGAGTCTTTCCTTATCTTTGCCGATCGTGCGGCACCACGGTGCAACTTCGCCAGCGCGTGACGCAGACGCGCCGCGTTTGCCCGGGTTGCGGGCTCGCGATTAGTCGCGAGCGAATTGATCGGCAGATTCACGAATGGGAGCCGCAGCGAATTCATTTAATGAGTCAGAGATCGGGCTGCGCGGTTCTGTTCCTGCTGTTGGCCGCGAGCATGTCCGCAGCGGCGGGAGTCTCAATCGTTCTGTTTGGAATCTGAATGTAGTGTAGGCGATCGACTAGCCGGCTAGCGCAAGTCGGTTTTTGGCGAGCGGTGCCAACCATGGTCCGCCGTGACGAGCCCACTCTTGCGTGTCCACTTATTTCGGGCTGATCGTTGCGGCGAATCCGGTCAGCTTCGCTGCTCGCGCAAGGATATCCGCGGCGCGATCCACTTCTTCTTCGGTCGTGAATCGGCCGACGCTGAGCCGCACCGCCCCTTTGCCGATTTCCGGCGGCACTCCCATCGCCGCGAGCACCGGCGAGAGTTTGACTTGTCCTTCATGGCACGCCGAACCCGTCGAGGCTGCAACCTCTGGCGCTTTGGCCAGCAATTCGGCGCCGATGCAGCCGGGGAAGGAGACGTTGAGTGTGTTCGGCAAACGCAGTTCGCGGTGCCCGTTCAAAACCAAGCCATCGCCGAGTAGCGCGCGAAGGCGATTCTCCAGCCGATCCCGCAGCGATTTCAGTTTGTCCCTCGCCGCCGGCAGTGACTGACGAGCGATTTGCGCCGCCATGCCCAGCGCGACGATGTAAGGGACATTTTCCGTCCCTGCGCGCCGGCCACATTCATGCCCAGCGCCATGAATCAGCGGCTCGAGCTTAACGCCATTTCGAATGAACAGAGCACCAACGCCCTTCGGCGCATAAAGTTTGTGCCCAGCGATCGTCAGCAAATCGACGCCAAGGTCGTTGACGTTCACTTCAACTTTACCGACCGATTGCGCCGCATCAGCATGCGTCAAAACGCCGTGCTCTCGACCAATTGCCGCAATCTCTCGAAGCGGCTGAAGCGTGCCGACCTCGTTGTTACTGTGCATGATGGTGATAAGGATCGTCGCCTTCGTGACCGCTCGTCGGACCATTTCTGGATCCACGCGCCCTGTTGCGTCAACGGGCACAACAGTCACGGAACAACCAAGTCGTTTCAGATATTCGCAGGGCTGAAGAGTGGCTGGGTGTTCTACCGCGCTCGTGATGACATGGATTTGGTTCCGAACTGCCCCCATGAACTTTGGCGGCACGAACCCCTTGATCGCATGGTTGCTGGCTTCGCTTCCACCGCCCGTAAAGACGATCTCGCTTGGACTCGCGCCGATCAGTCCGGCAAGTTTGGACCTGGCGGCATCGATTGCCTCATGCGCAACTCGGCCATAAGCATGACTGCTGGAAGGATTCCCGAATATTCCCAAATCCACTTGGTCCACGCCGCCCAGGTACGGATGCATGGCCCGAAAAACTGCCGGATCGATTGGAGTCGTCGCATTGTAGTCGAGGTAGATTGGACGCATTGAGTTGATCTATCCGCCGGATTCGCCCGAGACAGGTCATGACTCGAATCGCTTTGACCCAAATCGTTGATCGGCTGCGGGCCCACCACGGCAAGCAGAAGCCTCCAAAGTTGGCTGGGCCCTGGGAAATGATTCTGTGGGAAAAACGTCGCGTACCTGGCCGACGACGAACGACGACTGCGGGCATTTCAGACGCTCGAAAAGCGGATTGGCGTCAAACCGGAGCAGATCCTCTCATCTTCCGACGATGCCCTTCTCGAAGTGACTAGCCATGGCATCATGCCGGATTTGTTCGCCGAGAAGCTGCGCAAGTGCGCCAAGATCGTTCTCGAGGAATTCGACGGCGACCTGCGGCCGATCGCCAAATGGCCGTTCCCAAAGGCGAAAAAGGCGTTGCAGAAGTTTCCCGGCATTGGCGGACCGGGAGCCGAAAAGATACTCGTCTTCTGCGGGGCATACCCCGTGCTGGCGATGGAATCGAACGGCTTGCGCGTTCTGTTGCGCTTGGGATTTGCGAAAGAGCAGAAGAACTATTCGGCGACTTACCACCTCGTTCAAAAAGCTGCCGGAGAAGGCGCCGGCACGGACTGCGCCGAACTCGCACAAACGCACATGCTTCTTCGCCGCCACGGGCAAGAATTGTGCAAACGATCCGAACCGGACTGCGGGAAGTGTCCCCTTGCGAACGACTGCGAGTTCTGTCGACGTGAAAATGGCTGACGCCAAGGGCTTAGCGGTGCTCGTCCGTCCCGGACCGCCGAGTCGCCCACGATGCGAATCGAGCCGCCTGCGGCCGGCCGCAAAGTCTTCCAAAACTACCCAGGTTTGCCATCGCCGCCGCGATTAATATTATGCGCCTTTGCCAAACGATTGAATCACGAGACGAATTGATGGAGCCGCAGCGCATCAGCAACACTCGGCTGCCCACGCTGGTTTTCCCGACCAGCGCGGACGGATCGCGATACGTTGCTGCTCAAATCGCCGCACTCATCCGGCAGAATAACGCCAAGGGGAGGCAGACCGTCCTGGGGCTGGCGACTGGGGCGACGCCGGTGGGGCTTTATCGCGAACTCGGGCGCATGCATACCGAGGAAAAGCTCGACTTTGCGCGCGTCGTGACCTTCAACCTCGACGAATATTACCCGATGTCGCGGGGCGAAACGCAGAGCTATTTCCTCTTCATGCGCGAGACGCTTTTCAAGCACATCAACATCGATCCGAAGAGCACGCACATCCCAGACGGCGAGATTCCCAGGGATCGAATCGAGGAACATTGCCGCGACTACGAACAGAAGATCCGCGACGCGGGCGGGATCGATATCCAGATCCTTGGGATCGGCCGAAGCGGCCACATCGGCTTCAACGAACCCGGCTCGCCGCGCAATAGCCATACCCGGCTTGTCACTCTCGACCCGGTCACTCGGCGCGACGCGGCGGACGCATTCTTCGGCGAGGAAAACGTCCCCAATCAGGCGATCACCATGGGCGTCGGAACGATCCTGGACGCCCGCTGCATCTACCTGCTGGCCTTCGGCGAGCGGAAGGCCCCGATCATTCAGAAGGCCGCGGAAAACACGCCGACGGAAGCCGTCACCTCCAGCTTTCTTCAAGAACATCTCAACGCGACGCTTGTCCTCGATGAGCCGGCCGCCACCGATCTCAGCGCCCGCCGCCGCCCCTGGGAACTTGGCAGCATCCGCTGGACCGACGACTTGATTCGCAAAGCGGTGATTTGGCTGAGTTTGACGGTCAAAAAAGCGCTGCTCAAGCTGGACGACGACGATTTCCGCGAACACGGACTGCACGAATTGCTTCGCGAACATGGCCCCGCGCAAGAACTCGGTCAACGTATCTTTGAAGATCGGCTGTCGACGCTCGTCTCGCACCCCGGCAGCCGAGAGCCCAAGACCCTCCTCGTTTTCAGCCCCCATCCGGACGACGACGTCATCAGCATGGGTGGTACGATCATTCGCCTGGTCGAGCAAGGACACAAGGTCCACGTCGCGTACATGACCAGTGGCAGCATCGCCGTCTTCGACCACGATGCGCTGCGCTTTGTCGATTTCGTGCAAGCGATGAACACGGCGCATGACATCGACCCTGCCCGCACGCTTCAGTTCGTGGGCAAGGTTCGTGAATCGCTCGCAGCCCGCCTGCCCGGCCAGCCCGACATCCCCGAAGTGCAGCAAATCAAGCGCATGATCCGCGAGACCGAGGCGCGCGCCGCGACGCTCGCCTGCGGCATCCCGCCGACCCAGCTTACATTCATGAACCTGCGCTTCTATCAGACCGGCACGATCGAGAAGAAGCCGTTTCAGCCCGAGGATTACGACGACGTCGTGGCCCTCTTGCAAAAGCTGCAGCCGGCGCAGATTTTCGTCGCCGGAGAAATGTCCGATCCGCATGGTACTCATAGGGTGTGCGCGGACGCGATCTACGAGTGCGTCCGCCGCGTACGAAAAATGGGCCAGCAATTCGAGGTCTGGCTGTATCGCGGCGCTTGGGAAGAATGGGAACCGCACGAGATCGAGCGCGCGGTGCCGATCAGTCCCGCTGATTTGGAGCGCAAAAAGTTGGCGATTTTTCGTCATCAATCACAGAAGGACCGGGCGATGTTTCCAGGAGGGAGCGATCGGCGCGAGTTCTGGCAGCGGGCTGAGCAGCGGAATCGGAATACGGCGCTGGTCTACGACGCCCTGGGACTCCCGGAGTTTTACGCATTGGAGGGCTTTGTCCGCTGGCGCGAGTAAGTGGAATTCGGCTGGAAAATTGCGAAGTGCGACGGTATTTCCCCTCGCGGGGCAAACATACCAGCGGACGCAAGGTTTAACCAGATAGGGCGGCTTGAAGGCCGAACCCGCGCAGGATGCGGGAAGTCCGTTGACTGAGACGACGGACACTTGATTGGCAGTCTATGATGGTAATGGGACGACAGAGAAGGGGTAAGCTCACCCCAACCGCGGAGGTGTGCAATGAGCGGCATGTCGAATCAGGCTGGCACAGGGGAGAAAGCCCGCCGAAAGAAACGGCCGGTGGACTTGAAGACCGCCCGCCGGATGTTGCCTCTCGTGCAAAGGATCGTCGTGGATATCGTTCACGACGCCCAGGAACTCAATAAATACGCCTTCGAGCAGGAAGGTCTCGACCGCAATAAGACCGATCTGAGTTGGCCGGAACGTCAACGCCGGTATACAGTTCAGGGCGAAGTCGCGCGTTTGCAAAGTCGCTTGGATGAGGAAAAACGCGAGCTCGATTCGCTCGGAGCAGTGCTCTTCAACCCGCCGTCGATCGGCCTAATCGGCTTCCCAACGATCGTGAACGATCGCCAGGCGTACTTCTCGTGGCGACTGGGGGAGGAAAGCCTCAATTTCTGGCATTTCGATGGCGACGAGAAGTCGCGCGAGCCGATTCCGCCCAATCTTGAAGAGATGAACTTCGGGCGAATTATCAACCAGAACTGAGCCGTCGAGAACAGCCATTGCCGGCGAAGGATCACAAATCCTTCGCCGGTATTGTTTTATCGCAAGTCGGTTCGCGCCGCCATTCTGAGACATTGGGTTGTCAGTTCGTCCCGCTTGCGTCGCATTAAGAAAAACCAAAAAAATCGAAAAAAATGATTGTGACGATTTGCCTGCGCAAAAACTGTGTCCTACGGTTGGGTGTCGGCGACAGCAATTTCGTTGCCGGCAACCCAACCGTGGGTTTTACCCGTTCCGAGGGGGGAACGGATAAGACAGCCGAGCTTACCGAAGGGATGGACGGGACCCGTAAGTTTGCTTGGTAACCGGGCACTCGCAAGAGCCGCCCGGTTTTTTATGCGCGCAGCGGCCAAAAACGCCCCACAGCAGGATCATTCAATACGCGTCTTTGCGGTGGGCGACACGCAGAATCAGCACCAGCAGATCGTCGTCTTCGATGGAATAGACCACACGATAGCTGCCAACGCGAATGCGCCAGAGATTATCTTCGCCGACCAGCTTGACGCATCCCGCTGGCCGCGGATCGTCGGCCAACTCCTCGATGGCGCGCACGATGCGCCGCTGGGCCAGTTTCGGCAATCGCTCCAGATGTTTGACGGCCGACGGCTTGAAGATGACGGCATACATGAGGATGTCTCATTTCATCCCCAGGCGCGCCTTGACTTTTGCCAGCGGCACGCCGCCTTTCTCTTTTCTGGCCTTGCGGGCGGCCTTGATGTCGGTCTGGTTTTCCAGTTCCTCCAAAGCCGCCAGGTCGGCCATTGAGATCAGGGCCGCCATGCCTTCGCCGCGTCGTTCGACGATCACGCGTTCGCCGCCATAGGCCACGCGGTTCAGCGCATCGGCCAAGCCATCGCGAATTTCCGTGATGCTGACTTTCATGCCGGGGATTCCTCGGAGACGCGGAAAAACCACTTCTGTACATTATGTCTGTTTTGTACAAATTGGCAACGACGATTTGTCGCGCGCTTTACGGAAAAACAAAAGGGGCTTTACGCTTCCTTAAACTCGCGGATGGCAAAATACTCGCCACCCATTACCGGTCTGATCTCTCATTTCTCACGCCTCACGGTTGATCGTGTCGACTAACTGACGAAGTCGTCCCAGGCTGCGGCGGTCGAACCACAGGCGCAGGCGCGGCAGTTCGAGCAGATGCGGCTCGTTTTCTTCGCTCGGCAGTGGGTCGGTCTGAGTGATCATGCCACGTTCGACAATATCGGCGAAGTCCGCGCGTATCCGCTCGAATAGATTTGAGGAAAGCTGCTTTCGCAGACGCAGGACCAACTCCCCCTTTACATACCGCATGCTGTGGTAGACGCGGTAAAACCCTTGCATCTCGTTGACCGCTTCTTCGACAGAATCCGTGACCTTGTAGAGCGAGCAATCGGCTGGCGAGATCATGCCGCGGTCGAGCAGGCAGTCGCGGACGAAGCTGTCCCAGCGCTTCCAGTAGTCGCTGCCCGGCGAGTCCACCATCACGATCGGGAAGAGGTGCGATTTGCCCGTTTGGATCAGCGTCAGCACCTCGAAACCCTCATCCAGAGTGCCGAAGCCGCCGGGAAATAGCGCGATCCCGTCACACTCCTTCACGAACAGCAGCTTGCGCGTGAAGAAGTATTTCAGATGCATCAATTTCGTGTCGCCGGTGATGATCGGGTTCGCACTTTGCTCGAATGGCAACAGGATGTTGATGCCGATGCTCATATCTCGGCCGGCCCCGACGTGGCCCGCCTCCATGATTCCTTGCGCTGCTCCCGTGATGACCATGTAGCCCGCCGCCGCCATCCGCTTGCCGAATTCGACTGCTTGCTGGTACGACGGATGCTCCGCGTGCAAACGCGCCGACCCGAAGACCGTCACCTTGCGATGCTCGCGATAGGCGGCAAAAACCTTGAAGCTGTAGCGAAGCTCCTTGAGGGCGGTGCTGAGCAGCTTGACATCGCCGCGCGAGGCATGATCGCGCACCAGCTTGTCCGCCGTTTCCTTGATCTGTTGGATCAATTCTTCGGTGCCGGCGAAGGGCGGCTGATCGAAATGGGCGTCGTTGTCGTGGATGGGAGTAAAAGGGGCACTGCCGTCGCGCCGCGCCTCGGGCTGCATGGGAAACCTCGGTGAGTCGAATCCTTTCCGAATGAGCGCATTATAGGAGCGAATTTCGCGGCGACATGCGGGGCGGCGGAACGGAAGGCAGGTATTGGCGTGAATGACATACGAGCTTAGCCCGCATTCGACTGGGCGAAAGCGAGCCAAGCTCGTGGTCGCGTCTTGGATTCTCAGCGAATTTCGATGCGGACAGTGTAACCTTCGTGACGAAGGTGATGGGCTGCGTGATCGGCATCCCAGCGGCTGGCGTAGGTGCCATAGCCATACCAGCGGTGATGACCGCCGTAATAGGTCACGGTGTAAACCGGAGCGGCATAGACCACAACCGGAGGGGCGGGATACGAATACACGACGGGAGCAACAGGATACGAGTACACGACCGGCGGGGGCGGAGGATAAGAATAGATCACGGTCGGAGGATAAGCCTGAGCGCTCGAATTTAGTCCGAGCGGCAGGGCCAATCCAAACGTGGTCGCGGCTGCGAAAACGATTTTGCGCAACATGGTATGCCCTTTATTTGGTTTTTGGTTGACCTACTGGCTCAAGAATGCCGGAAGTGAGCTAGCTTGCGCGCAATCTAGCGACGCGCGGACTGCGCGGCGCCCGCAAGAGACAGAACACACAGCACTCGTTGACCGCGTTGCTGCGAAAGAAGATCTACAGTCGTGTCGCCGGTTATGAAGACGTTAACGACGCGGCGCGCCTTCGTGTCGATCCCGTCATACGGACGATACTGCGCGGTCGGGTCAACAATGCGACGGCGGCGTCCACCAGGGAGATAGGCCGCTTCGAGACCGAGACGTTGAGACCAAGGACAACCTCAAATTCCTGCTGGGTCTCTCCCGGAAGTGGATCGATCAAGCCCACCGAAATCGCAAGCTCACCGAGCTCCTGACCTCCGCGAGCATCTTCAAGATGCCGGGGCTGACCGCGACCTAGCCTCCCTTGACGGAAACTTGCATTTTTCTACCAACAAACTCCGCCCTTATCTGTTCTCTTTACGAGTCAATATCAGAACGTCCGTTTCGCGAGGAATGACCAAAAGCTCTTTGAGTCCGGGAATTGCTCAAATCAAACTTTGAGGCAAGGAGTGGACATGTTCAGAGCAACAAGGGGCATTTCACTAATCGTTACGCTTGGTTTGTTCATCGCGGCAATTCCATTGTCCAATCAATCCAGCCAGGCGGCAAAGGTAGCGCCTCGGCCACTTGTAAAACCTTTCGATCCACTGCCAACGAGCGCGATTTACGCACTCTTGGCCGTCAACGACGGCAAGCCGCCTGCCACCGGCGATCAACTTTGGAAATCGCTTGTCAAAATCGGAAATTTTGCCCAGCTGCCCATTGTTTTTTCGGCGGTCAAGCTCGACTCGACGTTGAGCAATCCACGCGTCGTTATCGCTCACCTGGCGTCGAGAATCAGCGCAGCAGACGCCAATAAGCCCAATTTGGTCGGTCGGCTATTCCTGGTGGCGAACATGGAAAAGCCCCCCAAAGGCGATCCACGCGTCACCTCTGTAGAGTTCATTTCCTGGAACACCGCGCGCCGCCAATTCGACTTTGGCTTGATTGAGAACATGGGTGGCGAAGGCAAACCGGAATTTCGCATCGTTGATGGCGGCAGATGTTTTGCCTGCCACAAGAATCGCGGCCCGATCCTGGGCGAAGCCCCATGGACAAACTCGGTGCTCCATCCGATCATGCGCAATCTGGTCGCCGGCAAGCTCAATATCGTCAGTCAGATTCCGCCCAACTCGCCTCCGGCTACTCGGAATCGGATCGATGGCATGGCGCTGGTTTCTCCCGAAGCCGTGGCCGTAGACGTCGCCGTGGGGCTTGGCAGGGAACTGCGGAATTATCGGGAGGTTTTTCGGTTGATGAATCGCTCGCCCGCGGGACGGCAAGCGTTCCTGGCGCTTCTCGAAGGGATCCTCGAGCAGGGAGTGCTGGAAGGCGGTAACGCGGAGATCAAACGCCGCGTCAACGCCTGGGAGACCGATCCGTCGGAATCGTTCTTCCATTTCCAAAACGATGTGCGTGAGCTGCTGAAAACGTCAAACTCGGGAGTTCTCAACGATTTCGCGGGTTTCAACAAGAATATGCCAAAGGGCGGATTATGGGGCAGCTCGCATCAGCACACCTATTCGTCTCCAATGACCGGTTTTCGTTCTCTGAGCGATGCGCTGCAAGTTCAGATCAATGCATTTCGGACCAGTGTCAACAAAGCCGCCCTTCAGGTTGCCAAGGCGAATGCAATTGTGGAGTACGACAATTCCAGGTCGGAAGGGAAGCCCGACATGCCAAGCACGGCGCTGCCGAGCAATCCCAAGGCATTCTCGAGCAAAATACCGGCGTTTCCAAGATCGCCGTCCGGTATGGTCAACACGTTCTTGCTGGCCGACACCATCGGCCTGACGGAAGGCGATCGCTTTTTTATGACCAAGGCGTTGGATGAGGGCGCGGGTCAGTTTCTGGAAAACGTTTCGACCAAATCTCTGGCCCGCGCCGTCTTCGAGGGGCCCGAGTTCGCGGATGTTCTCGCCGGCGGACCGCTGCCGGACCGCGACGATTTCAAGGATCGCTTCGTTGCAGGTCTCGATAAGCTCCTCAAGACAAAATACATGAGCAAAAGTGGGTTCAACCCCAATCGCCGCGATTATGCTTATGGACCCAGGCGCGAGCAAAATGCGGCGGCGGAAGTCGAAGTTGCCATTGTGCCGAAAACGGCCTGCCTGCGCTGCCACGAAGCTGGGACGGCTGGCAAGGCCCGATCGTTTGAACTGATTCCGGCACTGTCATTTGACCCGCTCGACGCCAACGCCCGTGAAATGTGGATGAAACTCACTCCCAAAGAACGCAAGCAGGATATTCTGTCGCTGCTCCAGAAACGACTCTTCAAAGACGCGGATATGCCGCCAAAGGATTCTCCGGAACACGAACTGTTCAGGATTAGGGACGCTGCCGCGTTCGACAAACTCAAGACGTTTTTGGAAGCGGAACTGGCGAACCTCAAAAAGCCACGATGAGGTTCGCCGTCATTCGGGTGCCCTCACCCCGCGGACGAGGGGCGTCTTAATCCTCAGGAGTTGGACGCTAAATCGGCAAGGGACTACTAAGCGCCCGTTGACCGGCGTGTTGAAGGTTCGAATTCTACTCGCGGAGTTTCACCAGGTCTGGTGTCAATTCGATTACGAACCAAGGCCGCTACCTCTGTTGCCGGTTCGGTTTTTGCCGTTTCTTGGCATTCGCACAACTGTCACGAGTTGGAAACCAACCTGCATGCCGCGCCCAACCAGGACGGCGGCCCTGGTCGGCTGAACGCTCTTATTCGGCTCAGATCATTTGTGTGTCCAGCTCTCGGTCTCACGGCGATGATCACCGCAGGCCCTGGGATCGCGGTCGGGAACGGCTGGACGTCCTGCCTCGATGACCGTGCGAATCTCCTCGGCGGACAGGCCGCGCTGGAGCATGTCGCGTTTGAGTTCGAAGTCGAATTGGGCCAAGCGGATCTTTCGCCTGCACACGTTCACGCTGATGCACACGATACCGATCAGGGGCACCAAGGCGACCTCCGCGACGGCCACGAGCCAGGGGTTGGCTGAGAAGATTTCGAGCACGATCGCGTCTCCCATGGGAGATGGGTGATGATACGTCTGATTATTCGGCGGCCGCGGCGGATTCTTGCGCCGATCCTGGGGCATTCTGCTGGGGCGGCTAATGCTCTACCCGATTTCACCCGCTTGCTGATCAGGCCGCCACCGACAGCTCCGCCGGACTGGTGATTAGATTGACCGGCGCCGCTCAGTCTGTCACCGTGCCGGTCATGTTATTGCGGCATGCCGGTCGGTCCATCGCGGCGCTGGTCTGTCAGATTCTGACGCCCGATCCGTCTATTACCGTTTGGGCGGCTCCTCTCCGCCGGTGGGCTGCAAAGCGCGAAGCTATGCACAGATCACCTACTATTCAACAAGCCCTGCCACGGGCGGTCAAGGGAAAGCAGAAGCTCGGCCATTATTTCCTCGAATAGGCTCGCAGGGTGGAGACGAACGGGGGGGTCACGAACGAGTGCGGAACGACTGGACCCCGCCCTAGCGTAACCCGCTCCGGTCCGACCTACCGAGGTGAGTAGCTTGCGCTTCCGACTAAGAAATGGCAATTATCCAGCCGCAATTGAGGCTATTTCTTGGCAACGTGAGTGTGCGACGGCAGCACGTGGTTCCGCGCAAGGAAGTCGGCGATCTTGTCGAGATCGAGCGGTCCGAGCGGGTCGAAGTGACCTTTGCCCGGACGAAGCAGGAATTCCTTGACGCTCGTCGCTTTGGCAAAGAGCGACTCGGCCTGATCGAGGGGGATGATGTCGTCGCACGCGCCGTGGGAGACGAAGATGGGCGCGTGGATGCGATCGATCTTTTCCTCGCTGTCGAAGCGATTGTGCATCAGCAACTCGACCGGCAGCCACTCATAGAGCCGCTGGGCCAGCGACGGCAGACTAGCAAAGGTGTGCGTCAGGATCACGGCGCTGCACGGGCGGCGGCTGGCCAAATCGACGGCGACCGCGCCGCCCAGCGATTCGCCCGCGATCACGATCTGCTCCGGCTTGAAGCCCTTTTCGCGGATGAGCCAGTCGTACGCGGCGTCGGCGGCCGCGTAGCACCCGCGCTCGGTCGGCTCGCCTTCGCTCAGCCCAAAGCCCGGATAGTCGAACATCATAAACGACGCGTTGAAGCGCTTGCAGTAGGTCGGAAGACTCTGTCCGCGCACGCTCAGATTGCCGGCGTTGCCGTGGCACATCAAGAAGACGGCGTCGGGCTTCTCGACCGGGCAATACCAGGCGTGCAGCGCTCCGTCCTCGGAGTGCAGCGCGACGTCCTGCATGTTCGCGGTGGGTTTGTCGTGCCACTCCTGGCCGGGCCGAGTCGGACGGAAGACAAGACGATTCTCGATCGAGAGCATGTACACGATGATGGACGCATAGACGATAAACGCCAAGAGCGCCGCCCACTTCAAGACGCGAACGAAGACGCGCGCCGCGCGCAGGCCGCGTTTGCCGGCTCGCCGGATGAATCGTCGCGCTGATCGGATGGAAGTCGGCTGAAATTGCACCGTCAGATTGGTCGGCACGAACTATTCCTGTTCTGCGGGGAGCGCGGAAGGGTTCTCGATCCGTCGTCTGAAAGGTCATTGAAGGTCACATCGATGGCGCGGCAGACGCCCACGCCGTCAATGATTTGGCCAAAGTAGGCCCTATCGGTTTTATGATCGCACGGCCGCTAAGTCTAACCCTGGACACTAATTTCGCGGACGAAAAGCGGTCACGCCCAAGAGGCCGACGCAGCTGACCGCGCACGCGACCGCAACCCAGTCGCCCGCGAGGGCATAAAAACTCGAACGCGTGTCCAGCGGCAGGTCGGCGCTCACCACGGTCGCGAATTTCTTGGACTCGCGCCACGTCGGCCCCGCCGCGATGAGGCAGCGACCACTGCCGTCGAACACGCCGGAAATTCCCATGTTCACCGCGCGCACGACCGCCCGCCGCGTCTCGATTGCCCGAAACCGGCAAACCGCCATGTGCAGTTCGTGTTCCTCGGTGCCCTTGAACCAACCGTCGTTCGAGATATTCACCAGGAAATCGACGCGTGGGCCGTCCGACGTATCGCAGACCAGATGTCGCGCCAGCACCGCGTCGGAGTCCTCGTAGCAAATCAGCACGCCAAAGCGGTAATCGCGATTTTCGCCGGGCAGCAGCAGCCGCGTCTGCACCGTGCCGGGCGTCAGGCTGTACTCGTGATCGTAGGGCGAAAAGTGCATCATCCACGGGCAGGTCTCGCGCGCGGGCACGTATTCGCCGAACGGCACGCAATGGATCTTGTCGTACCGGCCCCGCTCACGGCCATCCTTGCCAATCAACACGGCGGAGTTGAAGCGAGCGGAGTTGAACCGATCTTTGTCTTGCAGCTTGCCGTAGCGCAGCGTGTTCATTCCCAAAAGGACGGCCGAATGGTAATAACTCGCCACGGCGGCGCACTCGCGTCGACAAACATCGCAATCCTGGCGAAACCCTTCCGGCAAGTCGCCGTCCGGCGCGTCGTCGGCGATCTCGAGCCAGTCGTATGGATAGGTGGTCTCGGGCCAGACAGTCAAAGTCGAATTGAGCCGCTCCTGCTTGATCAGATTGCTGAGCTGTTCGAGTTCGCTCATGATCCGCTTCCGGGCGCGCGTACCGTCGTCGTTGTCGTCGCTTTTTTCGTTCTTGACCTCTTGCGGAATATTGGTCTGAATCAAGGTGACGCGAGGACCTTGGGCGAAGTCGTTCTGTCCGAGGCGCCAGTAACCATAACCGGCGCTGCAAGCGACCAGAAGGATCGTGATGCTCGCGCCAACTAACGCCATGTGGCGTCTGGGACTATTCGAGGAAATGCCAAGCCAGGCTCGAATCGCCGGCAAGCGACTGAGCAACTCGAATAGCATGCCATTGACTGCGGCGACGAGCACCGAAACCGCGAATGCGCCGCCAAGGTCCGCGATCTGAATCATCGGCAGGAAATCGTGTTGTGCGTAGCCGAGGAAATACCAGGCGAACCCGCCCAGAAAATGCGCTCGCAGATACTCCAGCGACACCCACACGGCCGGCGCCGTGAGCGCCAGCGGCAAGCGAAGCCGGTCCAGCCGCCGCAGCATCCAGATGGCAAGCGGGAAGTACAGCGCGACATAAAAAGCGAGCGCGATCCACGCAAAAACCATCATCGGATCGGCGACGCGCATCCATTTCAACGCCGCGAGCGCGAAAATCATCCCGCCGGCCATCGCCGCGCCGTAGATCGCCCGCGGGGATGACTCGGCTCGAACAAGGACCAGCAATGGGACCAAGGCGAACCACGCAAGCACGCCGCAGTTCAGCGGAAAAAAACTGCCCCAAAGCAACACCGCGCTGGCTGAGGCAAATGCCGAGAGTCTCCAGAACGAGGCCGGGCGCGCTGCGGCAGTCACCGCGGCAGCTTGCGGCTTAATCGAGAATTTGGCGAGCGTTCCCATCGTGATCATTATCGCATCCCTACGATCGTCTGCATACGGTGGCCCCTCGCTCCGCGAGGGTTCTTTCCAATCCCTCGCGGAGCGACGGGCCACCTTCAAGACACCTTCAATCCAATACCAAAACTGGCATGGGCGTCCCCGCCGCCAGCGTATGAGCACCGGGTGGCAGCAACAGCAGCGCGTCGGCCTTCGCAATCCCGCGCAAGTCCGGCGAGCCGAACCAGGGCACCGGCCGGACATATTCGGTCCGGTCCCACTTTTCTCGCATGGCCGGATGATACGTCGGTCGCTCGCTCGAATGCACGAGATCGTCGGCCAGCGGCAGCTGCCGCCAATTCGGGCCAGGATCGCTGAACCCCGCCAGTTTGCGGATCGCCGGACGCACGAACAGCTCGAAGCAGCAAAACGAACTGACCGGGTTGCCAGGCAGGCCAAACACCAGCGACTCGCCGCGCGTGCCGAAGTAGAACGGCTTGCCGGGCTTCATTGCCACATGATGCACATGCGCTTCGACGCCGAGCTCCTTCAACACGTCGGGTACCAGGTCGCGCTGCCCCATCGACACGCCGCCGGCCAGCATTAGCATCGGCGACTTCATTCCTTCTTGAATCAACGACCGCAGCGCCGCAGGCTCGTCGCGGGCAATCCCCAGATACCGCGGCGCCGCCCCCGCTCGCGTGGCCTGAGCGTGAAGCATCGGCCCATTCGAGTTCCGCAACTGTCCAGGCCCCGGTCTCTGATTCGCCTCCACCAGTTCGTCACCGGTCGCAAGGATCGAAATCGACGGAGTCGGCACGGCCTTAACCGAACTTCGCCCGACGCTCGCCAGCAGACCGACGTGCTGCGGTGCGAGCACCGTTCCGGCCGTGAGCACCACCTGCCCTGTCGTCATCTCCGCGCCGCGGCGCAGGATGTGATGCCCTTCCTTCGGCTGGCCCGCCTCGAACCGCACTCGGCCGTCATCGAGAGTCTTCGTCTGCTCGACGCGAACGACCGCGTCGGCCCCCGCCGGGATTGGCGCTCCCGTCATGATGCGGATCGCTTGCCCGGCTGGCAGCGGCGGCGGAACCTGCCCGGCCATCACCTCCGCGGCAACCATCAGCGGGATGCCTTCACTTACGTCGCTGCGGCGAACCGCATAGCCGTCCATCATCGCTTTATCAAACGGAGGCATGTCGAGGTCGCTGGCGACGTCTTCCGCCAGGACCAGACCCAGCGCATCCATCACTGGCGAAATCGTCGCCGGCGCGAGCGGCGCACAATGCTGCAAGACGAGGTGAAGCGCATCCGCGACGGAAATCATGTCTCCCTCATTCAACTTCGGATTGTAACACTACTTTCGCCGCCGCGACCAGACCATTGTGCGAGGCGTTCCCTCTCTGACAGCGCTCAAACGATTGCGCGAATTGCGTTAGATTATGAACCCGCCTTCCAACATGTGGAACGTCAATTTCCCGCCAAATCGTGTCATTCTGTGGCGTGCCTGACACGAAGATCGCCGTCATTCTTCGCATCGAAACCCTTCGACAGCCAACGACGTGCGTCTTTATGGCATGCGATTTGCACAACCAAAGCCTCACTGACCGCAAGTACTTGGTAATGTCACCCTGGAGATGAGACAATGAATACTGCAATCATGCGGTTTTCCGCGCTGGCGCTGGCCCTGACTATGGGCTGGTGCCTGGCACTGGGCAGCGCGCAACCGCCCAGTCCGATGCCCAAGACTGGGCAGCCGCCCACCGATGCGCAAAAGCAAAACATCCCGACGCCTATACCTGATGCCGCCAACCCCGGCGACGAGCAGGGAGCGCAAGCCGGCGTCCACGTCGAGAATCGCGGCGAAGTCCACGAGGCATTCGCCCAGCCCTGGCAGGCCGTCGTCAACCCGACCTCGATCATCCACAAGCAACCGCCCGATCCGATCACCGAAGAGCCGCCTTCCCAGCGCCCGGCCGGCAAGAATGTCCAATGGATTCCCGGCTATTGGCAATGGAGCGACGACCGCAAGGACTTCAATTGGATCAGCGGCGTCTGGCGTGATATGCCCGAAGGGCGGCACTGGGTTGTTGGACACTGGGTGCCGGTAGCCGATGGTTATTATCGCGTACTCGGCCACTGGGCCGCCCAACAGGAACCGGATTTCCAATATGTGACGAAGCCGCCGGAAGCGAAAGAGGAGCAACAGCCCGCAGCGCCCGATCAAAATGCGGTTTGGATTCCCGGCAGTTGGTTCTACACCGACAACGGCTGGCAATGGCGTAACGGCTATTACACCGAACCGCGCGACGGCTACGTGTGGCAGCCGGCCTCCTACTACTGGTCGCCCAATGGATATATCTTCACGAGCGGCTATTGGGACTATGACCCGTACAGGCGCGGTCTGCTCTTCGCGCCGGTCTGGTTCGATCAGCCGTATTGGAACCGGCCGGGCTGGTTCTATCGCCCGTTCTATGCCTTGGACACGGCGAGGTTTTGGGTGTCGTTGTTCGTCCGGCCGGGCTGGGGCTACTACTACGGCGATTGGTATGGCCGCGGCTATCTTGGCCTAGGCTTCCGGCCGTGGTACGCCTACGGGCAAGGTCGGTATGACCCGCTGTTCGCTTACCAGAGTTGGAACCACCGCAACGATCCAGGCTTCTTCAACAACATTCGCACGACGAACGAAGCCCGCATCGCCGGCACGGCGTCACTGCCGGGACGAAACCTCCAAGCCGGAGCAAACGTCGCGGCCGAGAACCGGCTGGTCGTCCCGCTGAATCAGATGCATACGGTCAACGCGAATATCCGCTTGCAAACCGTGACGGCGCAGGAGCGCACGTCGATCATGACGAACGCCCAAATGTTGCACGAACACAGCATGAACCTGAGCCACGGCAACTTCCCGGCCAATCTATCGACGAACCTGCGCGGCAACGCCGGCGCTTCGACGTCGTATCACCCCGGCACATTCCAACCGGGTCGAGAGCGCGTGGAAGGCCAAGGCACGCAAGGATTGCAACCGGGCGCGCAACAACGTGTCGAAGGATTCCAGCAAGTGGCGCCGATCCACCCGTCCTTCGGGGGCTATCATCCCTCGGGCGGCGGTGCCGGCGGTTCTGGCGGCAACAAAGGCGGCGGCCATCACTAATTGACGCGTCGTCCAACCGGGGATTGTTTGCGTTTCGCAAGAGACGTGAATAGTCCCCGGTTTTTTTCGTTAAACCGCCCTCTAATATTCAAACGAATATTAAAGTTTAGCCGCGAGGGGAGCGGAAGCGACACGAGCGGGTTGAATCGCCGAACGCGCTCGTGTCGCTTCCGCTCCCCTCGCGGCTAAACAGCAACTGCGATCATGGCGGGCGCTGCTCGAGCCGCTTCAGTGATTCAGCGGCATCGAGCCCCGTGCGAGCGGAATTCGCGCTCCTGGCCAAGGAGCGAAGCAGCTCACGCGCCTCGGCGTTGGCAATCTGTTCGAGCACCTCGACGGCGCGCAACTCGCGCAGATGGTCGGGATCGGGCACTCCGTTTTCGACCGATGCGAGGATTTGATTGATGCGCCGGCGCACTTCGGCGGAAGTCGTGCTTTTGAGCACCGCGCGAAGTTCCAGTCCGGCTTGATCGACATGATCCAGCAATTGCCGGCTGGCGCGCTCGCGGACCGAGTATTGAGCCGCGTCGAGATCGGCGATCCAAGCCCGAATCGTCTCGACGCGCAGACTCCGCGGCGCCTGGAACCGCTCGCGCAGGAACGGAATTGTCTTTGCCGGATCGCCCGCCAGCGCCCACTTGGAGCGATGCGCCTCGTCGACCTTCACGTTGCGAAGCCGTTCCCAATGCCGCGCCAATTCGGTATCGCCTAATTTGCTGCTCAGTGTGCGCGGCTGCCATTCCGGCCGCGTCATGTCCCAGCCCAGGATCGTCGTATCGTCGCTGCAAGTCAGCAACCGTCGACCGTCGGGCGTGAACTGCACCATATTGATTGGCTTCTGATGACCTTTCAGCGCTCCGAGCTTAGTTCCCGACGCGAGATCCCATAAGTCAACACTCATTCGATCGCTGCCAATCGAAGCAAAGGTGGCGCCGTCAGCGGAAAAAGCGAACGATTGCGACAACCAAGATTCCTCTCGCGGATTTGGCCCGTCCTTGATCGCCATGCGCTGCTGTCCCGTCGACAATTCCCATAACCGAATCATGCCGTCGTTGCCCCAAGTCGCCAGCGTGCGGCAATCGCGCGACAACGCGCTGGAAAATGAGTTCCCATCATAGAAGTCGATGTGGTGCAATGCTCGCCTGGACACGACATCCCAGACGATGATGCCGCTGATCGCCGCATCGGGGTTCTCAACCGGCGTGAAACGGGATGTAATTGCCAGCAATCGTCCATCGGAGGACAAAGCGAAACGCTCGCGCGCGGGGAATTCGCCCGGCGTCTGGAATTCATTGACGAACTCCCGAGTTTTGCAGTCGAATATCGTGATATTGCGGGTGCAAAAAGACATGGCGAGCCGTTGACTGTCACCCAAAAAATGCATGCCCAGACAAATGATCTGGTCGGATTCCGGTTTATTGAATACTTCGCGGCCGGTGGCCGTTTCCCAAATGCGCGCTGAATTCCCGAATGCAGCCGCAACGAGCTTGCCATCGGGTGACAGGTCGATCCGCTGGCTGTATTGGAATCCTTTGAATCGTCGGACGGCGCGGCCAGACGAAACATCCCACATGACGACGTCCGAGGATTCAGAATCCGCGGAACAAACGTAGCGGCCATTCGGTGAGATACGGATTTGCGTAACAGGCCGGGCATGACCGATCGGAAACGCGACCGCCTGGGCATCTTGCCGCAACCGGATCGTGCCGAAACGCGCGTACGCGCCAGTCGGGAGCGGATCGCCGAACGCATCAAGTTTTGGTGCTTCTGCGCTCTTCGCGCCGGGAACGTCGCCAGCCCACGTCAGCGCCGCCGAACCGGCCAATAGAAGAATCGCCAAGAAAGCTGATCGCCCTGCGCTCATGTTCGCCTCGCGGCTTGCATTCTATCCATAATGCCCAATGCGCGCCGAGGCAAAATGTTGGCGATTTCTTTGTAACGTCGTTCACAGGTGCAATCCGCTTCATCGCGGCCGCTGCTCGAGCCGCTTCAACGATTCCGCGGCGTCACGCGAAATGCGCGTGACGACCGGATCGTTGGCCAGCCGGCGCAGCACGTCGCGGGCTTCGGGCGTACCGATTTGTTCGAGCACTTCGAGGGCGCGCAGGTCGCGCAAAAGGTCGGGTTCCGGAATCCCGACTTCCGCCGACGCGATGATTTGGTTCAATCGCTTTCGCGCTTCGGCGGAAGTCGTGCCTTTGAGCGCTGCGCGAAGTTCCGATTCCGCTTGATCGAAATGATTCAGCAATTCACGGCTTGCGTGTTCGCGCACCGAATACTGAGCCGCATCAAGATCAACGATCCATGCTCGGACTCGTTCAATCGGAAACGGTTGCTCCGGTTGAAGCCGCTCGCGGAGAAACGCGACCGTCTTCATCGGATCGCCCGCCAGCGCCCACTTGGAGCGATAAGCTTCCTCAGTTGTTCCGTTACGTAGCCGGTCCCAGTGCCGGGCAAGATCTTCGTCCGTCAATTTGCTGACGAGTTCCCGCGATCGCCACTCGGGCCGGGTCATATCCCAACTTAGGATCGTCGTGTCGTCGCTGCCCGTTAAGAGTCGACAGCTGTTCGGCGTGTACTCGAGAGAGTTTACGCGCTGATCATGGCCGCTTAATGATCCGAACTGCTTTCCTGTTGACACATCCCACAAATTGACTCGCCCTGCGCGACGATTGACCGAGGCAATCACAGAGCCGTCTGGAGAGTACGCCAACAATTGCCGACCCGGTCTATCACCAAACCCCTGTTTTTCTTCCATCTGCATCCGTTTTCGCCATGACGATAATTCCCAAAGCTGAATCACTCCGTTCCCACTCCGAGTGCAAAGTGTGCGGCAATCTGGCGACAACGTGCAGCATGCCAGGCGGTCGTTAGCGCCATCCAATTCACGGATCAATTGGCCTGAAAACACATTCCAAATTTCGACGACATCGCCTTTTATTTTCTGATCTTCGACACTTAGTCCGTCCGCGACCGCTACCAAATATAAGCGCCTGGCAGAGGGGCAAATGAGAGCGATTGCGTGCCGACCACGATACATTGGCAATTCATGCACTCTTCTTGACGTGGCAAAATCAAAAACGGTCACCACGCCTCGATGCGATGCGACGGCGAGCTTCGCGCCATCGGCGATAAAACGCATCGAACAAACTGCTTCGTCCACTTGCAACGGTCCATAGACTTTTCGGCCGCTTGCAATTTCCCAAATCGATGCCATGCCATCGCTTGACGCACACGCAAGAAGCGTTCCATCGGCTGACAACTCAATGTCGATACAACGGCCGCGCCACCCTTTGAATCGTCGAACCTCTCGGCTTGTAGCCATGTCCCATTGAACCACCTCACTCCCATTCGAATCTATTGACACCACCGATTTACCGTCCGAGCTAATACAAGTTGTCTGCACGGCATTTAATCGCCCGCTCATTAATCCGATCTCTTTACCGTTGGAGAGCTCTAGGAGCCTCAATCGCCCACTATCTCCGACGAATGCCATCAATTGCCCATTCGGCGAAATCGCCCAGCTCCTCGCAAAGTCAAGCATTGCACCGTTACCCCAAACTCGCGGTCCGTCGATCGGCATCTTCGTCGCCCACCGTGCATTGCCAGACGGGCCATCAATCAGGTTCGCCGTCAGTTCGTTACTTCCGTCATTAGAAGCCAGCACGATCAGGCGATTGAGTTTTCCCAAGGCCGCGCAGGTATTTGGTCCAAAATTTGGCCGACGCCACACCTCCTTGCCTTCGATAGTTCGAAGACCAATCGACTTATCACCGACGACAAGCATTTGTTTCGAGTCTTCGCTAAACTGAACGGAGCGAATCGGGCCGAGAGTTGTAGCATCTCGACGCAACTGCTTTCCGTTGGATGCGTCCCAGACTGCTAGAGTGTGCTCCGGACTTATGTCGATTTCCCCACCCGAATCCGTCGTAGCGGCGATTCGATTTCCGTCAGGGGAAAGTGCAAGCTTGCCAATGAAGTCGTCCTTCAGCAGATCCAGTCGGATCGGTCCCGAGCTTGAATCCAACGTCCAAACACGCACCTCTTTGGGAATCAAGTCACTGAAGCGGTAAGACGATACCAGTCTTTTGCCGTCATCCGAAATGGACATTTCTGGATACTGATCTTCAACCGCTTTTGGTGCTTGATTCGTGGTGAACTCTCGAATGAGCCGGCCGGAGACTGTGTCCCAGACCCGGAAAACTCCATTTTCGTGCCCAGTAACGGCTACTTTGCCGTTGCCGCTGATGACACAACCGACGGTAGGAGCTAATTTCGGGTGCGTGTGTTCAGCGATGAGGCGCCCAGAGGGTGCCGCCCAGACGCGGATGCTTGATCCAACTGAGACTACTGTCTCATTATTAAGAAATGCCAAAGCGCTCGCTTGATGACGTAGTCGGATTGACCCGAAACGGGCGCTGGCTCCGATCGGGAGTGGGTCGCCGAAGGCATCAAGCTTGGGCGGCTCGGGCCTCTTCGCGCCGGGAACGTCTCCAGCACATATCGGAGCTGCCGACCCGGCCAATAGAAGAACCGCCAAGAAAGCTGATCGCCTTGCGCTCATGTTCGCCTCGCGGCCTGCAGTCTATCTATGATGCCCAATGCGCGCCGAGGGATAATGTTGGCGCTTTGACCGCCAGGGACGCAAAGAAATCGGTGATGCGGGCATTTCGCGATGGCTAACGGTTCGAGTTACGGCAACCGGCTTGTCGCGGAGTGTTGATAACTACCCGATGCTATGGTCGGTGTCCGCAATATCTCCCGCAGCGGATACCGACTCTAAAAAGCCATTGTCACCAATCAAAATCGCGCTATACTAGCTTTGGAAAGGTGCGCGCCGAGACTCTCGTCATGAAATCGCAAATCCTTTTCAAATAAAGATTTACGCCATGTCCAGTAAGTCGCCCCTCTGATCGCCCCGTCGCTTCCCAGCTTTTTGCATACGAGGCCGTAAGAGCTGCGGTGCAGCTGAGTTGGGTCGATCGATAGCGGTTGCCGGAACTGGCTGGAGGAGTGCGCGACTTTGGGAAAGCACAGTTGGTGGCCATGATGAATACCTGAAGCATCACCTTGAGGTACTCAGTCATGGAACACCAACTGTGGAATTCGATTGTCGCATTGTTGGCCGAAGTCGACAAGCCCCTGAGCGCGACGGCCTTCGACTTCAGTGACGAGCGGATCGTGGAAGTGTGGTATTGGGCTGTGATCAACGACCGACCAGTCTCCTGGGCCTGCCAACGCCGGCACTGGCCGCTACCGTTGCGGCGCCGACGCCTGCCTTCGGATGCAACCATGTCGCGTCGGCTGCGTTCGGCATCGGTGCTGGCCTTGTTGAAGCGTCTGCAACGCCGCGTGACGGCTCCGCCGAAGCCGGGTCTGTTCTGGATGATCGACGGCAAGCCGTTGGTCATCGGCGGCTGCTCCAAAGACAAGCAGGCGGGCTACGGTCGAGCGGCCGGCGGTAAGGCCAAGGGTTACAAGGTGCATGCGCTGATCGGGTCCGATGGTTCGCTTGCGGCTTGGCGGATCGCTCCGATGAACAAGGATGAGCGCGTGATGGCCAAACGCTTGCTGCAGGAGAGCGACATCCAAGGGTACGTCGTGGCGGACAGTAACTACGACTCGAACAAACTTCACGAGGTGTGCGTGCGGAAAGGCAACTTGCAACTGGTCACGCCGCGTCGCTACGGACCGTATCGGAGCACCGGGCATCGGAAACAAAGTCCAGGCCGGCTGCGGTCGATGGCATTGCTGGAGAATCCGTTTGCCGAGTTTGGACAGCGCCTGCTGCAGGACCGAGCGGAGATCGAACGCCGGTTCGGCCATTGCAGCAACTGGGGCGGCGGACTGAATGGTCTACCGGCCTGGGTGCGAACATACAGGCGCGTCCATCGCTGGGTGCAAGCCAAGCTGGTCCTGACCGCGCTGAAACGTCAACTAAACTCAAGGACTTACGCCGCCTGATGCAAAAAGCTGTTCCGCCAAATTCGACCTTCCCAAAAATCGATCGCGCTACAGTAGCTCTTGTTGCTCGCGACTTCCGCCCGCAACCGGTCCTCGCGGACCGCTACCGCGTTCTCGAAGGAGCAGACAATGACCAGCCCCGCCAACCTCACCGCCGAACAGCACAAGGCCCTCGACGCACTCCTCGGCGAGAAGAAACTCGATGCCGTCGCTCTCGAAGCGGGCGTCCCCAAGGAGAAACTTCAGCACTGGCTCGAACGCGACGCCGCCTTCCAGACCGCGTATCAGGCCGCCATCCGCGACGCCGCCAGCCTGGCCGCCAATCGCATCAAGGCCGGCACCAGCCTCGCCGTCGAAGCCCTGCTCACCGCCATGAAGGACGGCTCGCCGGCACAGAAAATCCGCGCCGCCAAGGTCCTGCTCGCCGCCGCCGACGCTCTCGCCAACCGCGAAAAAGTCGAAGACACTCTGAGCGGCCTCGCCGGCCAAATCGACTTCAGCCGCTTCGCCGCCAACTGATGTCGTCGCCGCATTCGCCAGCATGCGGATTTGCCAACCCATTTGGAGTGCGGTGATTGATCACCGCTTTTCGAAGCGCGGCGACAGTCGAAAAGCCGCGTCGACCGATGAACCGAGATTTGGAGTGCGGTGATTGATCCATCGGTATGTACACAAGGTTGCGACCGGATGAGTAAATGTCGAATTGCCGTTTTCTACGCCGAAGGCGTTACCTCTTCTAGCCTAGGGTTGGCGAGGCTTTGCGAGCCTACCCTAGGTCAGTTGGCGAATTGAATTTCTACCCTGAAGGGGTTGCATCAATGTTGATGCAACCCCTTCAGGGTAGAAAAAAATACATCGACGGACCCAGGGTAGCTCGCAAAGCCTCGCAACCCTGGGCTAGGAGATGTAACCGCTTCGCGGTAAAGAATCG
>Ga0206945_1024_pt1 | contig 35057 bp, 33 predicted proteins | sample Alteio_BWOrgHeat_5_FD_152982 | JGI IMG/M metagenome (GOLD analysis project Ga0206945, IMG submission 152982) | Enriched cells from forest soil in Barre Woods Harvard Forest LTER site, Petersham, Massachusetts, United States -... | ecosystem: Environmental > Terrestrial > Soil > Temperate forest > O... | reverse complement strand
GCATCAGAAATACCCGTGGCATCCTTGTAACCAAAGCCTCTAGAAGAAGGTAAATATACCGCCGAGCTTCCTACTGGCATATAAAGTTGACCCTCACCTACATACCCACCCGCATCAAGAATCCGTTGCCTGTCCTCAAAAGCATAATGTGGTTGTGTCAATGGTGTCGTAGCAATTTCGGGGCGGCGATCCATCACAGATGCAATCACACGCACATCATTGCCAAGGTAGGCAACAGTTATAACATTATGCTTGAAGCTTAGAATTAGAGCAGCGGCCGTTGCCCCTTGCGTGCGAAAATGAGCCGTCGCAGTGGCGGATTTTGCGAAGGCCAGTTTCAAGCGCTCCCGTGCTTGAGGTGGAGAAAGAGAGCTGTTGTTCGAAGCTCCACAGAAGAAGACGCTATCAGGCTGCGATCCAACTGGTAACCACTGAGAAATGGCGACTTTGGTATTAGTAGATCCTAAGCTCTCATAATGACTTACAGAGTCATTTATAGGATCAATATCGGAGGCGTTCGAATCCGCCACTCTTTGATGTAATACATTCGCACTCATTCATTCTCCTAAAGACTCTCGGCAAAAATAGATCAGCAATTTTCTGAAGGAGTTTATAGTTCTAACAGACTGCTTCGTAAAGATTTCATTGGTTTCTATACGCCATATTATTGTCATTTTTGGGGTTTGGCGCTGTACAGGGGAACAAATTCCAGCTCGATTTTGCTCAAACTCGGCATTTTCCTTGCGTTAATCATTATTGAAAATTGCCAGGATTTCATTGATATTAGCGCCGGGGAGATGGTTATGCGCAAAACGGCTCTGTTGCTTGGTGGCCTTTTACTAATGGTCGCACATCCCGTATGCTCCAAAGAATACAAATGCCCCGAGCGCGTTATCGTAATCGCCAACGAAATCACCCCGGTGCAGGGCTTCGAGAATTGGAGTGACCCACAGGCGGAATTTTTTATCAGCGGCATCGATCTGTATGAAGGTCATCCACACGACAAGGTCCAGCTCAAGCCGGATAATGCTGATGATCCGAACGAAGCCGATGGTTCTGTATGGACGTTGGCTGATGATTCAAAAGATTTATGGCTGGTTTGCCGTTATAGTGATACCAACGCACGGTTGATCAGGCAAATCGATGGGCATGAAAAATATTGCGCCGTGAAAGATATCCGCGGCCCGGAAGACAGCACGGCCGGCGGCGGGATAAGTTTGGCGTGCAAATAATTTAGAAGATTTTCAATTTTGAATTGAGATTAACAATGAACACCCTCGGCTTCGATAAAGCACCCAAAGATACGCGCGTGGTTGTCGCCATGTCGGGCGGCGTCGACAGTTCGGTCACTGCCGCACTTCTGGCCGAACAAGGCTATGACGTCGTCGGTATCACATTACAACTTTACGATCAGGGTGAGATGGCGGCACGTAAGGGTGCATGCTGCGCCGGACAGGACATTTACGACGCCCGCCGCGTGGCTGAAACCATCGGCATCCCGCATTACGTTCTCGATTACGAAAGCAAATTTGCAAACACGGTGATGGACGATTTTGCCGACAGCTATCTGCGTGGCGAAACACCGATCCCCTGCGTGCGCTGCAACCAGAACGTCAAATTCCGCGATATGCTTTCGACTGCGAAAGAACTTGGCGCCGAAGCTCTCGCCACCGGCCATTATGTCCGCCGAGTGATGGGCGCACAAGGTGCGGAGCTTCACCGCGCCGTGGATGACGGTAAGGATCAGAGCTATTTCCTGTTCGCAACGACGCGTGAGCAACTCGATTTTCTGCGCTTCCCGCTCGGTGGCCTGAGCAAACCGGAAACACGCGCTTTAGCCGAGCGTTTCAATTTACCGGTTGCACAGAAACCCGACAGCCAAGACATCTGTTTTGTGCCAAATGGTGATTATGCCAGCATTGTCAGCAAGCTCCGCCCTGGTGCAATCGAGCCCGGCGATATTGTCGACGAAAAGGGCCATGTGCTGGGGCGCCATGAAGGCATCATTCATTTCACCGTCGGTCAACGGCGCGGTTTGAACTTGAGCGAGCGAGAGGGTGAGAATAACGAACCGTTTTACGTCATCCGCCTCGACGCCGCAAAGAAGCAGGTGGTTGTCGGCCCGAAAACCGCTCTGGCGCAGACGAAGATTTCGTTGCGCGAAATCAACTGGCTCGGCAGCGAAGTTCCAGCGGATGGCCTCGACATTGCCGTCAAATTACGCTCGGCCCAGACACCTCTGCCCGGAACTTTTTGCATGACCAATGGTGGTGGCATGATCGCGTTAGCTGAACCCGCTTTCGGCGTCGCGCCGGGACAAGCTGGTGTGCTGTATCAGGGCGAACGGGTGCTTGGCGGCGGTTGGATTGAGGCTATTTCCCGGCTGGAATGATCTTGATCCGCGTGCTTTTCTATGGCCTGTTAGAGCAGTATTTCACGAACAAATAGGACGATTCGCATGACCGATATCTTCGTCATCGACGATCAACACCCCGAGGATCTGGCCATGCTGCAGGCGCTTTATTCGCGCAGTCCGGCGAGTGTTGTCGGTCATTTGGAGAAGCTCAAGGCCAGCGGCTCCGGCAAGTTTATGGATAGTTATTATGTCGGTTACGGCCACGCCTCAATCGGCGATTGCGGCGCGACGACCGTTTTCATCGAACAGGTATCGATGCTGGTCGCCAAGGCGGTGCAGGATAACCCGCTTTACAATGGACAGGAAGCCTCGACGCGCTATCTCGATTTTTCAAAACAGCGCATCATCGATCCCTATAGTCATCCCGCCAGTACCGCGATCCTTAGCCGCTGGATGGAAATCTATAATGCTGTTTTGCCGATGCTCGTTACCGGTCTGGAAAAACAGCGTCCTTTCGACTCGACACAATACAAAAATGAGAAAAGCTGGAAAAATACTTTGCAGGCGCGCGCCTTCGATATCGCCCGCGCGCTTTTGCCGCTCGGCACCACAACGCTGCTGAGCTGGAGCACCACGCTGCGTCAGGCACGCGATAATCTGCGTCGCCTCAAACATCATCCCCTGCCCGAAGTGCGCGAAGTCGCCCAAACGATTTTCAAAAAAATCGTCGAGAAATATCCACACAGCTTCAAGGGCGACGAGATGCAGGAAATAAATGAAACATCACGCGACGCCTATAACACGATATTCGCCGCACGCGACCATTTCCTCGCGCCCGAAGATGCCATCCGTCGCTTTGCTGTCACGCCGGCGGAGGAAAAACAGCTTGCAGCCGGAGAAATCGTCGCGCGGCGTGACACTATTGATCTCGACGGTTTGAAAAAATTCGAAACTGACACACTCGGCGCGCGACCGGCAAATGTGCCCCTGCCCTGGCGCCTCGAATCCTATGGGCGCTATCAATTCCTGTTTCTGCTGGATTATGGCTCATTTCGCGATGTGCAGCGGCATAGAAATGGTGTTTGCCAAGTGCCACTGATTGATGGGCGCTATGGCATGCATCCTTGGTACCGGCAGCAATTCATCGATCTTCTCCCAACCACGGAGGCCGAAAAACTTTTGGGTGCCATCAACGCGCAGTACGACAGTATCGCCAATCTCGCACAAGACGGCATTTCGACCTCGACCATGCTCAGCCAATATCTTTATCCAATGGGCACGACGGCCTTGGTGCAGGTCAGCTATTCCGTGCCACAGACCACCTATGTCGGGGAATTACGCTCGGGCAAAACCGTGCATCCGTCTTTACGCCCAATCGCACAAAAATTATTGCGCGTTCTGGCGGCAGACTTGCCCGGCATCGCCCTGCACGGCGACATGGATGAAGATGACTGGACCGCCAAGCGTGGCGATCAAACGATTTCTGCCAAAACGCAGGCCAGTGCAGCGTGAAGATTTCTAACCGTAAGATAATAATCATGAAATCCGTATTTCGTTTCTTGGCATTCACCTGCATCGCTGTCCTGTTGGCGCCGACGGTCCATAGACAAAGTCAGGGCGACACAATGCGGATGGCCAAGGCGGACCCGGCGGTGGCCCACGCGGAGCCTGCCGGCAGGACGCGCAAACTTTTTGCCAGGGCGTTCAACCCGGTGGTGGACGAATTCTGGATTGCTTGAAAGACCACTACAAGGAAATCTCGGACAATTGTTACAACGCCCTGCAAAATATGGCAGCGCGTGGTGGTCCACAAAATGGAGAGCCATCGAATGATGGACCACCTCCATCTGATGACGGCAAATAATCACTCGATTTTAACGCTAGATGCACAACCGATAGATCTTTAAATGCGAAAACACCCCGACCACTTCGGGTTAAGCATCAATGACCCTCTGGATGATAACCATGCCGTTTGCCCCCGGCGTAGCTTATGCTTCTCTTGGGTCGCCCCGGCGCAGTTGGCGCCTCTGAACCGCCCATTATTATATTAGTCATGCAATCGGCAATTGATTCATCAAAAAAATTCATGGCCAGACCAACCGGCAAGCCTAATATGGGCCAAAGAGGGATATTAGGATTCGGCGGCGCCGCAAAAACGGCACCCCCAACCATCATCAGTCCAAACGCACACACCAAAGTTGCCGCTTCTGCAAAACCATGTATAATTCCTCTCTTGCTCATTTTTGTCCTCCCTATAATAGTTAATTGAAGTTAATCCTCGTATACTTCTTATCTCGTTATGTATTAGTTCTAACGGGTACAAAAATCGGTTACTCATTACCTAATAATTTGCTTTCGCATCAACATCCTGGGTCATTTTTTCTCCTTCAATACTCCCGTCTCTCTTTGAGAAAGACAGGAGCAGGACATCATACTGGGGCTGCATTTTGACTCAGAACCTTTTTGCCATCCGTTTTCGGTCTTTTTAATCGTATATCTTTCGAAAGTGCGTCTGCTGCCACATATACGGTGACGGCTCCAGCTACTCCCCCCATCTTCTTCAGCGTCTCGCCTTTCTTTCGGCTGGCGGGCGTCTCGAATAGATCGTCTACACTGTCAAAGTCTTCGAAAGAATATTCGATCTCTTGTTCATCTAAAGTTGCTAACAGCTTCTCAATTTGAGGCTTTGAAAGATCATACAATGTGGTACCGTTCGCGTGGAGGTCAATCACATCTAAATCTTCTTCTTCTATCTGCTGTTTTACCTTTCTGACACGAGCCTCAACCTGACTTTTCTCACGTTTCGTCAGATGAGATACCATTTCCGATACCGTCGCTGCCGTATCCTCAATGGCATTGCTGGCAATCTGCACTCCCTTTACGCCGGCGCTATAGCCTTCAAGTGCAAGCACAGTTTTAGAAACCAGCCCCGCCTGCCCCCTGAAAACCTGATAAAGGCTGGCGGCGTTCGCAACGGCGTGCGGCAACCATTCATGTCTGACAAGCTTTATAGCCAAAGCGGTACCAACGGCTGCGAGGCCAGGGTATTGCATAATCTGTCTTTCGACTTCTCCGCCATTTACCCGGATCTGATCAAATAAAGGATCCAATCGCCCCTCGCTACTTTGAAGAGCCTTCAACACCGGCTGCAACGGCTTCAGCTGTGATAGATTACCAAACAGTTGTTTGCTATCATTGACAAAACCTTTTGCGGCTTCAAAAAATACATTTTCTACTTTCGGGTCAATGTCCTGGGTCATTTTTTTCTCCTTCAATATGGTCGCACATTTTCTTGGTACAAAATGTATCGAAAAAACAATGAAAGTAAAAATGGCTTGTCCAGTAATCAATTATTAAACCTTAAATATGTATACATTTAAGGTATGGAAACTTATTTACCACGCAATACCATCAAGGCCGCGCGCGCCCTGCTCGAATGGCAGCAAGCCGATCTGGCGAAGGCCGCTGGGTTATCCCTGACTGCCGTTAACAATTTCGAACGCAAAATCGGGGTAACGCGCGAAAGCACGCGGCGCGCTATCAAAGCCGCGCTTGAATATCACGGCATCGAATTCATGCCGGATGGCGGGCTACGCCAGATTGATAGTGTCGCCGCCATCTATCGTTTCAGCGGGGCAGATTTTGCTGCCAAATGGACCTATGACATCATTGCGACGGTGCGAAATTCTGGTGAGAAGATCATGACGTCGTCCTACAATGAAAACTTCTGGTATAAGCCCATCAATCGCAAATCGAATGACGAATATCTGGTCTGGGCCGAACGGATGGATTTGAAATTGCGCACCTTGATACCCGAAGACCATGAAAGACTTCATGTCTCGCCACGCCATTACCGCACCCTACCGCCAGAGATGATTGGAAAAATCACCTATTGCATATATGCCGACCGGCTGGCCTTCGTTTTATGGAAGAAAAAGCAGGTTATGGTCCTGCGAAATCTTGCGATTGTCGAAACCTTTCGTAATCAATTCAAGTATCTATGGAATATCGGCAAGCCATTAACACCGCCGGTGCACCATAGATAATCGAAAAAGCTGAATAGACGGGCCTGAAATTGATCGATGGAGGCACGGGCCGGAATCGAACCGGCATACACGGATTTGCAGTCCGCTGCATAGCCATTCTGCCACCGCGCCATTATCGACACAGTAGGGTTACAGTTAGGGAGGGTCAAGCGGACGATAAATTAGGTAACCAGATGGGCCCTGCTACCGTTGAGGTTTGGGGATTTTAGTTCTAGGCGCATGGACACGTATTTCGCAGCTTTACCAAAAAATCCGATAATAAATTGGTATGTATATGGGGTACCCTTTTCTTTGCCGGCACCGGCAGGAACCAAATGGTTTTTTCCCCAGTTCCCGATCTCCTCTTGCCAAATCGCAACAATCGCAAACTGACCGACATGATCACCCTGAAATAAAAAAGTGCGTCTATTATCATCACCATCAACTACCCCAACTGTCTGACCACCGAGCAATGCCTTACTAGCCGCGACTTTTATTGTAACGTATTTACCGCTATAGAGCCGGATAAGACGATCAAGGCGCGTTTTATCCATTTCCTTTGCGCCCAAATCTTTGCCTTTTCTTTTACTGAAACCGGACTCTTTGTATAAAGAAGCTATAGCCGTCATATCTTGTTCGATCTCGGCAGCTCTCGATTTGTCACCTTGCTGTTTACAGATCTCTTGCTGCGCAAGAAGATCCATCGGATTATCTACCGAACTTCCCGGCTTGATCGTATCCCTTTGCTGAGAAGAATGATGGAGAACAGCAATAGCCCCCCCCGTGCACAACACAGCAAAACCAATAGCCGTTGCTGCAATTGCACTTCCCGACCAACCCAAAGTAGTTCGCTTCTTTTTGCTGGTATCGATATATCTGACACCAGCTTGGGGCTGATGCCTCTTCACCCATGAAGTATTTACGCGCCGGCAAAACGCCACAGCCTCTTCCCTCCAATGTGCGAAGGTCTCTCCCGAGTGAAAAGTTAAATGAAACATCTTGGTCCTTTAAGTTTTACCAGTGCAATACATTGGTATTCATTTTGTATCCGGAATTTTCGAAAGTAAAAAGCAAAAAATGAATAATTTATTAACCTTTTTTGGTAAATACCTCGAAGTGGATCATCTATTAATTCATTGATCTTGTTAAATAATAGAGCTCCTCAGTGATATTTCACCCCTCCCCGATCAATCAAGTGTGGTATCTCTCGTCAAATAATTAAGGAGAACCACACAATGATCGGCATGATTCTCGTAACCCATCGCGGCATTGGCGCCGAGCTTTTAGCGGCACTTAACGAAATCGTCGGCCCACAGGCGCAGGCCAAGGCACTCGCTATCGCGCCGGAGGATGATATGGATTCCTGCCGCGACGCCATCCTCGCCGCCATCAAAGAGGTTAATAACGGTAAGGGTGTTATTCTTTTAACCGATATGTTCGGCGGCACGCCCAGCAACCTCGCCATCGCTTCCATGCCGCGTGCCAATGCCGTGGTTCTGGCGGGCGTTAACCTGCCGATGCTGATTAAGCTAACCTCGATCCGTGGCACCATGCCTCTGCTTGACGCCGCACGCGAAGCCGAATCCGCCGGACGGAAATACATCCAGCTGGTATCCGAAACCATTGCCCCCGTTGACGCGAAGCGCGCATGACGGCACAAAATGCCGGTGATAAATTATGCAACATGGCCATGGTCGACAACCAGCGCGGATTGCACGCACGGGCAGCCGCGAAGTTCGTTCGCATCGCCGAGAAATTCGAAGCCGAGATCACCGTCAGTAAGGATAACATGTGCGTCTCGGCGCGATCGATCATGGGGTTGATGATGCTGGCAGCGGTGCAAGGCACACAGATCCTTATCTGTGCAACCGGCGCCGATGCGGCGGCGGCGCTCGATGCCTTAACGGAATTCGTGAAACGGAAATTCGATGAAGAGTGAAGGCGAATACAGCGGGCAAGGTCTCGGCATCTCCACCGGTATTGCCATTGGCCCGGCTTGGATCATCGACCAGCAAGGGCTGTCGGTGCCCGAATTTGAAATTCCCGCAAATGGCATTGCAAAAGAACTCAAGCGCCTGCACGCGGCTATCGCCAAAACGCAACGCCAGCTTGGCCAGCTCAAGGCAAAAGCGGAATCGCTACCCGCAGGCGCCGATATGGCCCTGTTGCTTGAGGCCTATAAAGGTATGCTGTCCGGCTCCCGCCTGGTGCGCGGTGTCGAGGAGATCATCAGCAAAACCCGCATTAATGCCGAAGCCGCCATCCAGCGCCAGATTACCGCGATCAAAGCCAGCTTCGCCGCCATGGGCGACGACTATTTGGCGGCACGCGCAGCCGATGTCGGCGAAGTCGGCACCCGGCTCATCCGCCATCTTTTACAGCAACAGCACAACCCCTTCGCCGATGTGCCCGAAGGCAGCGTCATTCTGGCTGAAGAAATTACCCCCGCCGATACCGCCTTGATGAACCCCGAACATGTCGTTGGATTTGCCACGGTGCTCGGTGGTGCGGAAGGTCATGCCGCCATCATGGCGCGTGCCTTGGGCTTACCCGCCATTGCCGGCGTGGCGGAGCTGCTGCAAACCATCAATCCCGGCGATACAGTCATCGTCGATGGTGACAGCGGTACTATCCTTATCCGGCCTTCAGCGGCAACGCTGCAACATTACCGGCAGGAACTGGCAAAAAAACAGCGCGAGGATAAAAAACTTCACGCGCTGCGTGATATGCCATCGATCACTGCAGATGGTACGCCAATCATTTTGCAGGCCAATCTCGAATTGCCGCGCGATGTAAAAGCAGCGCTGAATTCGGGCGCATCCGGCATCGGCCTGTTGCGCACGGAATTCTTGTTCATGAACCGACCCGATCTGCCCGATGAAGATGAGCAATTTGAATCACTGCGCAAGCTGGTACAAAAACTGGACAAAAAACCGCTCACCATCCGTACGCTCGATGTCGGCGGCGAAAAGCTTGCGACGGCTTTGGGCGGCAGGATGGACGAGAGCGCCAACCCGGCGCTCGGTCTACGTGCCATACGGCTTGGGCTGAAAGAACCGCGCCTGCTGGATACACAGCTGGCGGCGATTTTGCGGGCTAGTGCCTATGGGCCAGTACGCATTCTTATCCCAATGGTTTCATCGGTCACACAGATGAAACAGGTGCGTGAACGCATCATGCATGTGGAACGCAAGCTCCTCCGGCGGGGTATAAAATTACCAGGATTGCCGTCGGTTGGCGCGATGATTGAGATTCCGGCGGCAGCACTCGCAGCCGATGCGCTGGCACGCGTTTGCGATTTCTTTGCCATTGGCAGTAATGATCTGACACAATACACGCTTGCTATTGATCGCGGGGATGACCGTGTCGCCGATCTGTATGATCCTTTCCATCCGGCAGTGCTGCGCCTGATCCAATTCACTGTCGCGGCGGCCTGGCGCGCCAATATACCCGTCAGCCTATGCGGCGAATTGGCGGGCGATAAGCGCGCGACAGCGCTGATGCTCGGCCTCGGCTTGCGGGAATTATCCATGGCGCCTTTGCGCCTTCCCGCCGTGAAGCAAGAAATTCGACAACTGATTATGCCGCAGACGGTTGCCTTCGCCGAAACCGTCATGTCCAGGACCGACGAAAGCCAGATCCGTGAACTCTTGCAAGCGGGGCCGGCGAATTTCATGGAAATGACGCGCGCGAAAAGTAAAAAAGGGTAATGACCATGACCGGTTCTTTAAAGAATAAAACACTTTTCATCACCGGCGGCAGCCGCGGCATCGGCAAGGCGATTGCTCTGCGCGCGGCACGCGACGGCGCAAATATCGTCATCGCTGCCAAAACCGATACGCCAAACCCCAAGCTTCCCGGTACCATCCATGACACAGCGCGCGAGGTCGAAGCCGCTGGCGGCAAGGCGCTCGCCGTCGCCTGCGACATCCGTTTTGAAGAACAGGTCCAACAGGCGGTAGAAAAAGCCGTCAGCACTTTCGGCGGCATCGACATTCTGGTCAACAACGCCAGCGCCATCAATCTGACCAGCACGTTGCAGACGCCGATGAAGCGTTTCGATCTGATGATGGGGATCAATACACGCGGCACCTATTTGTCCAGCCAGACTTGCCTGCCGCATCTGGTGAAAGCAGAAAATCCCCATATCTTAACGCTGTCGCCGCCGATCAGCCTGCAACCCAAATGGTTCGCGCCGCATCTGGCCTACACAATGTCGAAATTCGGCATGTCGATGTGCGTGCTGGGCCTCGCCGAGGAATTCCGCAAATCCGGTATTGCTGTCAACGCCCTATGGCCGCGCACCCTGATTGCAACTGATGCCCTCAATCTCATCGATGGTATCGACCGGCAGCGTTGCCGCAAACCGGAAATCGTCGGCGATGCTGCATATGCAATTCTGACGCGCTCAAGCCGTTCGACGACAGGGCAATTTTTGAGCGATGAACAAGTTCTAAAGGAATGCGGTGTAACGGATTTTACACCCTACGCCGTTGATGCGAAAAACGCCGATCGCCTATATATAGACCTATTTTACGAATGACGGCGCGGGTTCTGGTTCAAGTGGCACAGGTGACGCGATGCCTGTCAGTGCTTTCGGCCATAGCCACCATCTTTTGACAAACAGCAAGCGCCGTATGGGTGTTTTAATGACAACCAACAAGAGCGCGATTGAAAACAGGCACCAGACAGCTGGCCATTCATTGACATTATTGGTCGTCGCGCTGGCCAGGAAAACCCCGAAGGTCGCATGATAGAGCGTGCATCGCCATGAACCATACAGTAAGGGCAGCATAAAGCCGACTAGCGTATAGCCAACAAAGCCGCTGTTGAAGAACAACCAGTTGGCACGATAAAAATAATTGCCGATGCCATTCACCGGCACCATCCAGGCGATGTGCCAATTACCGCGGATCGAACACAGCATCTCGCCACAGAGCGGGCGGCCAATCTCGCATTTCCCGGCCCACGCGAAGGGATAAAGCTGGATCAACATAAGAATGGATGCAAAAAAACAGAAGGTATAGACAGCTGGCGCGATTTTCTTCGCCACTGCCTGATTGATGAAATAGAGCGATACCGCGTTAATGAAAAACGGCTGGAAGGTAATATGAAGATAGCCCAGCAAGGTTGCCATCTGATTGGACGGGGCATCGCACTGATTGATGACACTATAGGTAAAAGCCTGCAAAAGTTCCATCAGCGAAAAATAGCCGAGTGACATCCACAAAACCGGCGGCTCTTTTTTATAGGCAGCGTAGCCGGTGCTTAGGATACCAACGGACGCTAATACGGCCGAGGCTTGTCCACTCCAACACATTCTTTTGTCCTTACAAAAGCCAATTAGGATCTACCCTTGGGAGAATCGGGTAAAGGCGATTAGTCTATGGGTTATGTTTTTCCTATGCAATTCCGATGGTTGATTCTGTTCGGCTAAAGCAGATCGGCATGCTATATCGAAACGCATGTCTTCCAATAAAACGCTCCCATCGGATCTAACGGCTCTTGCCACCGAAGCCATGGATTTATGGCAGGAACACCTCACGGCCTGCGCCAGTGATCCGCAGGCCAAAATCGAGCTTATGAAGCTGCTAGAGCCGTCGCGGCAGGCATTTGCCGATTGGGCCGCCATGATGCAACATGGCAGCCATGTCTTCAGCGCTCCCTCAAAAGCGGCATCCAAGGCTGGGGCCTCGCCCGCTGGGCCTGCATCTGACGACGGCGCTTTACGCCTCGCTCAGCTTGCCCATCGCATGGCGGAGCTTGAAAAGCGCCTCGACAAACTTGAATCCCGAAGCGCAAGCAAGGCTGCAAAACCTCCTCGGCCTCGGGGCAAGTCCTGAATTTGAAGCGGCCGTGGCGCAGGAAGCCATTGCACGCGCGCGGCGCTTTATCGCCGGCATAAAATTCTACCAGCATGCGCCGATCCGCCGAACCCTGCCGTCCGCGCCCATTATTTGGCAGGCCGGAACGACGTGTCTGCGTGATTACAATCCGCAGCAGCCGGATGCCGCGGTTATTCTTGTCATCCCCTCGCTGATCAACCGTTTCGATATTCTCGATCTCGATAAGGATGGTTCCTTTTTGCGCGCGCTGGCGGAACAAGGGTTTCGTCCTCTGGTGGTGGATTGGGATGCTCCCGGTGAGGAGGAAAATACTTTTTCGCTGACGGATTATATCGTCAAACGACTTGTTCCTACGCTCGATATTGCCACCAATCGGGGGGCACGGCGTATCCACATTCTTGGTTATTGTATGGGGGGACTACTGGCGCTTGCACTCGCCGTTTTAAACCCGGGACACACACGCACACTAACGCTGATGGCAACACCGTGGGATTTTCATCGGCCCGATCCATCCATCGGCGTACAATTCACGGCGATAATGGACCACATCGAACCACAGCTTGAAAAAATTGGCCAGTTGCCCGTCGATTTTATTCAAAGCCTATTTGCCCTCTTCCAGCCGATGCAGGTTTTCAGTAAATTCGTTGCTGCCGCATCGATGGATCCGGCCGCCCGCGAAACGCGTCAATTCATTTTGCTTGAAGACTGGCTGAATGACGGTGTGCCTCTCGTTGCGCAAGTCGCACGTGAATGCCTGCGCGGTTGGTATGGCGAAAATCAGCCTGGACAAATGGCTTGGTCCATCGCCGACCGGATTGTCGACCCGCGCCAACTCAACATTCCTGCTTATGTCCTTGTCCCTGGCAAGGATCGCATCGTCCCGCCGGAATCAGCTCTGCCGCTAACGAAGCTGCTGCCGCACGCCACGTTGCATGAGCCGATGTTAGGCCATATTGGCCTGATCGCCAGCCGTAACGCGCCAGCGCAGGTCTGGGCGCCCTTGTTCCATTGGCTGGGAAAGCATAAATAAGTTTGTGCTTTTACTGGACATAAGGCCGCAATTTTATCATTCTGGTTTCACTTACGGGTATTTGGAGAAACGATGAACCGCATTCTTTCCGGCATACAGCCGACTGGAAATCCACATCTCGGCAATTATCTTGGAGCGCTTCGGAACTGGAGCCGTCTGCAAGATACATACGAATGTTTTTATATGCTGGCAGACTTGCATGCTATCACCGTGCCGCAGCTGCCGCATGCTCTAAAACAATCCGTACGTGAAACCACGGCATCCCTCATTGCCGCCGGGATCGACACAAAAAGAAGCACGATCTTCGTTCAAAGTGCGGTTTCAGCGCATGCAGAACTGAGTTGGATATTGTCCAACCACACACCACTCGGTTGGCTCAACCGCATGACGCAGTTCAAGGAAAAGTCCGGAAAAAATCGCGATCTTGAATTGCTCGGCCTCTATGCTTACCCCGTGCTAATGGCGGCTGATGTGTTGGCTTACCGCGCCACGCATGTGCCAGTCGGCGATGACCAAAAGCAACACCTTGAACTCATGCGCGATATTGGCGGAGCCTTTAACCGTGCTTACAATGTGGAGTTCTTTCCACTTCCAGAACCGCTCATTATCGGCGAGGCAACGCGCGTGATGTCGTTACGCGATGGGACCAGCAAAATGAGCAAATCGGACGAGAGCGATTATTCGCGCATCAATCTGACCGACGATGCCGACACCATCATGCTTAAGATCAAGAAAGCCAAATCCGATAGCGATCCCCTGCCCGATAATATCGCAGCGCTCGAAAAGCGTCCGGAAGCGGATAACCTTGTCACTATATATGCAGCCTTGAAAGATACGACACGTGCCGCTGTGTTGAAAGAATTCGCCGGCGCGCAATTCTCGAAGTTCAAACCGGCACTCGCCGATCTGGCAATAGAAAAACTCGCGCCGATCACCGCCAAGATGCGCGAATTGCTGGCGCATCCGGAGGAAATCGACCAGATCCTGATCCGCGGCGCGGAGCATGCCAATGCTCTGACGCAAAAGCATATACGCGCGATCAAGGATATCGTCGGATTGTGGAGTTTGATGTAATGGTCAAAAAAACCAAAGCTAATGCCATGTGGGGTGGCCATTATGCCGCCGGCCCTGCTGCAATCATGGCAGAGATCAACACCTCCATCGACGTCGATAAACGGATGTACGCGCAGGATATTACAGCATCCAAAGCACACGCACAGATGCTGGCGAAGCAATGCATCATCAGTCATAAGGATGCGCGGGATATCGTCAAGGGTCTCGACAAAATTCGACACGAAATCGAAAGCGGCAAGTTCAAATTCTCGCACGTACTCGAAGACGTGCATATGAATATTGAATCGCGCCTGAAGACATTAATTGGCGATGCCGCAGGGCGGCTTCATACCGCTCGGTCGCGCAACGATCAGGTCGCAACCGATTTCCGCCTTTGGCTACGTGACGCACTCGACACTCTCGATGGTGCGCTGCAGGATTTGCAAAAGGCGTTTTTGACGCAGGCCGAAAAACACGCCGTTCTGCTGATGCCCGGTTTTACCCATCTGCAACCGGCACAGCCGATTACTTTCGGCCATCATATGCTGGCCTATGTCGAGATGATCGGGCGCGACCGCGCACGTTTTCAGGACTGCCGCAAGCGCGTGAACGAGATGCCGCTAGGTGCAGCGGCTCTTGCGGGTACGTCCTTTCCCATCGACCGCAAACAGACGGCCGAAGCTCTTGGCTTCGATCGGCCGATGGCGAATTCGCTCGATGCCGTCGCCTCGCGTGATTTCGCGCTCGAATTCCTCGCGGCTGCCAGCATTCTTGGCATGCATCTGTCGCGCTTTGCCGAGGAGATCGTTCTTTGGACTAATCCGCGTTTCGGCTTTGTGAAACTTTCCGAAGCTTTCACCACCGGCAGCTCCATCATGCCGCAGAAGCGTAACCCGGATGCGGCGGAACTTGTGCGCGCGAAGACCGGGCGCCTGCTTGGCTCGTTCACAACCTTACTGATGGTGATGAAGGGCCTTGCGCTCGCTTATGCTAAAGATATGCAAGAAGATAAGGAACACGTTTTCGACGCCGCCGATACATTGCGTCTTATGGTCGCGGCGACCGCCGGTATGGTGCGCGATATGCAGCCAGACAAGGCGGCGCTGTCGCGAGCGCTCGGCGAAGGTTTTATTACCGCGACTGATCTCGCCGACTGGCTGGTGCGTGCAACGAATGTGCCGTTCCGCGAGGCGCATCACATTACTGGCCAGATTGTGCGCCTGGCCGAAAAGAAAAAATGCAGACTTGAGGACATACGCCTCGCCGAAATGAAAAAAATCGACAGCCGCATCACGCAAGGCGTATTCTCTGTGCTAAAGCCTGAAAACGCCGTCAAAAGCCGCAAAAGCTTCGGCGGTACGGCACCGGATCAGGTTAAACGCGCTGTCAAGGCGGCGAAGGAAAGGTTTCTATGAAGAATCCGATCATTGAACGAGCCAATGACGAAAAAGGCCTGCCGGATATTAAAGTTTCGGTACGACAAAGTTTCGGTCTCGATAGTGATTTACAGGTTCCCGGTTTTTCTCAGCCCGGTGAACATGTGCCGGATATCGACGAAGCCTATCGCTTCGATCACGATACAACACTCGCCATCCTCGCCGGCTTTTCGCATAATCGGCGTGTTCTGGTTCAAGGTTATCACGGTACCGGTAAATCGACACATATCGAACAAGTCGCCGCGCGGCTTAATTGGCCGTGCATCCGCATCAATCTCGACAGCCATATCAGCCGCATCGATTTGATTGGCAAAGATGCCATCGTGCTGAAAGATGGCCTGCAGGTGACTGAATTCCGCGAAGGTATGTTACCTTGGGCCTTGCAACACGCCTGCGCTTTGGTGTTTGACGAATACGATGCCGGACGGCCCGATGTGATGTTCGTCATCCAGCGCGTGCTGGAGGTTGAAGGCAAGCTGACCTTGCTCGACCAAAATCGTGTCATCCATCCGCATCGCGCGTTTCGCCTGTTCGCCACCACCAACACCGTTGGCCTCGGGGATACATCCGGCCTCTATCACGGCACACAGCAAATCAATCAGGGCCAGATGGACCGCTGGAACATCGTCGCCACACTCAATTACCTGCCCGAGGATAAAGAAGTCGAGATTATCCTCGCCAAAGTCCCAGCTTTCGCTCATGAAAAGAAACATCCCGGCGGTAAACAACTGGTGCGTAATATGGTGGTCATGGCGAACCTGACACGGCAGAGCTTCATGCAAGGCGATATTTCCACCGTCATGTCACCGCGTACGGTCATGTCCTGGGCTGAGAACACCGAGATTTTCGGTGACGCCGCAACCGCCTTTCGCCTCACTTTCCTCAACAAATGCGATGAAACCGAGCGCCCCGCGATTGCCGAATTTTACCAGCGCTGCATGGACGAGGAATTGCCTCTCAATGGCTCCATGCAGGCGCAGTAAAGAGAGAATGACTACCGAAACCCCTGTCGAAACCTTCAAACGCGCCACGGCTCTGGCCATCAAGGCTATCGGCCATAAGGCCGAGCTTGAGGTCGGCTTCACAGCCGAAGCACCCAGCGTTTCCGGCAGCCGCGTCAAGATGCCACAACCTTCCATCAATCTTCCGCGCCACGAGGTCGACTATATTCGTGGCGCGGCGGATTCCATGGCGCTGCGCCTGCGTCACCATAACCCGAAGCTTCACACAAAAAGCCTGCTCGCCAACGCCGTGGCGCAAGACGTTTTCGATGCGCTGGAACAAGCGCGCTGCGATGGCATCGGTGCGCAGGAGATGGCGGGCGTTGCCCATAATCTGACAACCCTGCTCGTCGAACGCTGCAAGCAAAAAGGCTTCGAACGCGCCGCAACGAAAACCGAAGTGCCGCTGGCCGATATCTTGCACCTTCTGGCGCATGAAACATTCACCGGTAAGCCGTTGCCAAAAGTCGCCGAGCAGGCAATCAAAATGTGGCGTCCGTGGATTGAGGAGAAAATCGGCAAGCATCTCGGCCAATTGCCGCAATTACTACATGACCAGAAAGCCTATGCCGCCGAGGTACATCGCCTGCTGACCGAAATGGATATGGAAACGCCGGGCAAAGATCAGCCTGACGAAGGCAAAACCAAACAGGAGGAAGACGCCGCTGGCAAGGATGACAACGAACAGCAACAAGCTTCATCCAGCGAAAGCGAGAGCAGCGAGGGTAAGCCGGAAAAAGATGGTGGTGAATCGTCCGTTTCAGATGAAAGCCAGGACGAACAGGACGGCCAAAGCGCCGAAGGTGCACGCGACGGCGATACACCGCGACAGGGCCGTAACTGGAGCGACGAGGATTGGCAAGAATTCGAGCTCGGCCCGCGCACGACCTATCGCGTTTTTACCAATCAGTTCGACGAAACCGTCGCTGCACAGGATCTATGCCATGGTGATGAACTGTCCCGCCTGCGCCTGATGCTCGACCAGCAGTTACGTACATCGCAGGCACTGATTGTCCGCCTCGCCCATCGCCTGCAGCGCCGGTTAATGGCACAGCAGACACGTTCATGGGAATTTGATCTGGAAGATGGATTACTTGATACCGCGCGCCTTGCCCGCATCGTCGCCAGCCCATCGCATGCCCTGTCCTACAAGCGCGAAAAGCCGATGGATTTCCGCGATACAGTGGTGAGCTTGTTGCTCGATAATTCTGGCTCAATGCGCGGACGTCCGATCACGCTCGCAGCCATTTCGGCGGATATACTGGCGCGTACACTGGAACGCTGCGGCGTGAAAACGGAAATTCTCGGCTTTACTACTCGTGCATGGAAAGGTGGGCTGAGCCGCGATGCATGGGTAAAGTCAGGCAAGCCGCATTTGCCGGGGCGTCTCAACGATTTACGGCACATCATCTATAAATCAGCCGATCAGCCCTGGCGCCATGCGCGGCGCAATCTCGGCCTCATGCTGCGCGAAGGGTTGCTCAAGGAAAATATCGACGGCGAAGCATTGCTATGGGCGCATACACGTTTGCTGGCACGGCCGGAGCAGCGGCGCATCCTGATGGTCATTTCCGACGGCGCACCGGTGGACGATTCCACGCTTTCGGTCAATCCAGGCACCTATCTTGAAGCACATCTGCGCGCCGTGATCGAATGGATCGAGAAGAACTCAGATGTCGAACTTACCGCTATCGGCATCGGTCATGATGTTACGCGCTATTACCGCCGCGCCGTGACGATCACCGACACCGAACAGCTTGGTGGCGTGATGATGGAGCAACTGACCGGTTTGTTCGATCAGGCGCCCTTATCCAGACGTCGGTTTATGAACTGATTATTGCATCGAGGTGTTGTGACTAAAAAATATTTTATGATCTGGGACATCGACGGCGCGCTGTATAACTATCATCGTCTGCCCAACGGTGGGTTTGACAAACTGTGCGACGAGGTCAACGCACAAGCGGCCTGCGAATTATTGCCGCATCTGAGCCACGTCGAAGGCTTGCGCCTTTCTGCCGAATGTTTTGAGCGCTTCCATGATTGCTATGGCGCCTTCATGCCGTTGGCGGTGCAAAGTGGCTTCAATGACGAACAATTCCGTCTGCGGCTTTTCAAGCGTTATCACGCGCTTTTGTTTGACACTCTCACCACAAGGCATCCGGATTTTTTTCATGATGATGCCCCTACAACGGCAGCTTTTCATAAAAGTGGACGAGACATTAAGCATGGAACCTTGTCGCATTCCTGTATGGAAGGATGGGGGATGCGGATATTGGATCGGCTCGGTATTTTGCCATTTTTCGAGCCACAAGCCCTGCTCGGTCTCGACCAATATGGCTTTACACGCAAATTCGAAAGCACCGCTCCGGTAAAATTGGTTCTGAAGCGGTTGAAGGCTGACCCGGCACAGACCTTCTTCATCGAGGATTCTATCCGCAACCTGGAACCCGCGGCGGAAATAAAAGGCTTGCGGCTCATTTACATCCACAACAACAAACCGCTAGATAATTTGCCGCCTTTTGTTTCACACCAGTTTTCTTCACCGGCAGAATTTATGCATTTCATTCAGGAACGGGTGTAACGCACCCCCGCCAGTAAATAATTCACGCCGAGATCGTTCGTACTTAATTCAAATTCCCCACGCAAGGGATTGAAAACCAAGCCGGTCAAATCCATCGTGCGAACGCCTGAGGCTTCCAGCCGCCGTACCATTTCTGACGGCCTTAAGAATTTTTTCCATTGATGCGTGCCTTTTGGCACCCAGCCAAGAATATATTCTGCCGCCACGATGCCGAGCACGAAACTTTTCGCTGTGCGGTTCAATGTCGACAAGATCAACAGCCCGTTCGGCTTCAGCAAAGCCACCAGCGACGCCATGAAGGAATCCAAATCAGCAACATGCTCGACGATTTCGAGAGCGGTTATCATGTCATAGCGGTTTTTTCCCCGCGCCCATTTCTCCACGCTTCCGACCTTGTACATAACCTCCAGTCCGGTCGCCGCCGCGTGCGCTTTTGCCACGGCGATGCCTTCGGTCGAGGCATCAAGGCCCGTAACCTGCCCACCCATACGACACAAGGGCTCGGTCAGTAATCCACCGCCGCAACCGACATCGAGGATTTTTAGACCCTTTAAGGCATGTCTTGTCTTGGGATCGCGCTTAAAATGGCCACAGGCACGGTCACGAATATATTCGAGCCTTACGGGATTTAGTTTATGCAAAGGCCTAAAAACGCCATCCGGATTCCACCAATCCTCCGCATGGCGCGAGAATTGGGCGATTTCATCGATCGCAATGCTGGCGGCACGACGTGACATGGGCTTGCCTGTTTTATATATGTAACGCTATGAATAGCAGAAAGAAGATGTTAGTTGCTAGCTGTTAGCAATTGGCTGTAAATCCTCATATTATCCGCCCGTAACAAATAACCAACACCCCATAGCTTTTCATGTCCCTTCTTGTCCTGAAATTTGGTGGCACATCTGTCGGCGATACGGACCGAATCAAAAACGCCGCCGCCAAGGTAGCCGAGGAAGTACGTCGCGGGCACAAAGTCGCCGTGGTCGTCTCGGCCATGTCGGGTGTGACGGATCAGCTTATTACTTACTGCAATACTATTTCACCGCATCATGACCGGCGCGAGCATGATGCCGTCGTTTCAACTGGCGAACAGGTCACGGCCGGGCTTATGGCCATGGCGTTGCAACAGCGCGGACTGAACGCACGGAGCTGGCAAGGCTGGCAACTGCCCTTGCGGACCGACTCGTCGCACAGCAACGCACGCATTCTGAGCGTTGAGGGCGACGCGCTGCGCAAACGTATCGACACAGGTGAGATTGGCGTCATGGCCGGCTTTCAGGGCGTGACGGAGGATAACAGCGTCACCACGCTCGGGCGCGGCGGTTCGGATACGTCGGCCGTCGCTTTGGCGATCGCGTTGAAAGCCGATCGCTGCGACATCTACACCGATGTTAATGGCGTCTATACGACTGACCCACGCATCGTGACGAAGGCGCACAAGATGGGACGCATTTCGTATGAAGAAATGCTGGAGCTCGCCTCGCTCGGCGCCAAGGTGTTGCAGACGCGTTCGGTCGAACTGGCCATGCGCTATCGCATGCCGGTACAAGTATTATCGACTTTCGCCAATGATGTCGGGAGCGATTTTCCCGGCACACTCGTAACCGATGGAGATGAAACCATGGAACAGAATGTTGTCACCGGCATCGCTTATACGCGCGACGCGGCCAAAATCACTCTTGTCAAAGTCTCCGACAAACCCGGCATCGCCGCGTCGGTTTTCACGCCCCTCGCCAAGGCAGGCATTAATGTCGACATGATCGTCCAGACCGCCGCCGTCGACGGTGGCGCGACCGACATTACTTTTACCGTTGGTAAAGGCGATCTCGAACGGGCGCAGAAGGTTCTGGACAGCGAACGCACCACAATCGGTTACGAAAAATTGATCGCGGCCGCCGATGTAACGAAAATCTCCCTCGTCGGCGTCGGCATGCGCAGCCATGCGGGTGTAGCGGCAACGATGTTCCAGACCCTGGCCGAGAAAAATATCAACATTCAGGTGATCGAAACGTCTGAAATCAACACCTCGGTGCTCATCGCCGAGGAATATACTGAGCTTGCGCTTCGCGCGTTGCACACCGCCTATGATTTGGATGTGAAATAACCCATGTCGACCGTTCTCATCACCGGCGCCAATCGCGGATTAGGGCTCGAATTCGTCCGGCAATATGCCGCAGATGGATGGAAGGTCATCGCCGCGTGCCGCACTCCGAGCAAAGCTGCCGAACTTCAGGCGATCACGAAGGCACACAAAAATATTCGCGTTGAGACTCTGGATGTCGGCGATCTCAAATCGATTACCGCCCTGGCCAAGAGGCTTAAAGGCGAGGCGATTGACGTGCTTATCAACAACGCGGGTATTCTGTCCGGCGCTAATCCGTCGATGTCGGCGGTTAAAAACGACAAAAGCCAGAGTTTTGGCTCCATCGATCCCGACGCCTGGCTTCAAGTTATGCGCGTCAATGTTTTGGCACCGCTGAAAATCACTGAGGCCTTCGTCACGCATGTCGCACAAAGCGAGCAGCGTAAAATCGTCATGATCTCCAGCGGCTGGGGTTCAATCGAACGTATGGATGGTGGCTGGTACGCTTACCGCCCCTCAAAAGCCATGCTAAACGCGGTAACAAAAAACCTGGCTGCCGATCTGAAAGATCACAAAATATGTGTGGTCTCTTTCAGCCCCGGCTGGGTACAAACCGATATGGGCGGCAAAGAAGCGGATATAACGCCAGAAACCAGCATTACTTCGATGCGTAAAACAATTGCTCGCCTGGGTATGAAACAATCGGGTGGTTTCTTCAATCGCGAAGGTGAAATTTATCCATGGTGACTTCTCCTTCTCTTCAACGCCTGTGGCAACGCGGTTGCGATTTCCTCGGCACGCCATTCGCGATCATGGGCGGTGCGATGAGTTGGGTATCGGAACGTCATCTGGTTGCTGCGATTTCCAATGGTGGCGGTTTTGGTGTCATCGCCTGTGGCTCAATGTCACCCGAGTTATTGCTCGAAGAAATTCGGGGTACCAAGGTGCTCACGCGAAAGCCTTTCGGCGTTAATCTCATCACCATGCATCCGCAGCTTGATCAACTGATCGATGTCTGTCTTGCGGAAAAAATGACGCATATCGTTCTGGCGGGTGGGTTACCCTCCGCACCAGCGATTAAAAAAATCAAAAGCAGCGGCGCCAAGCTGATCTGCTTCACGCCCACGGCAACGCTCGGTAAAAGGCTTGTGCGCATGGGCGCCGATGCCCTTGTTATCGAAGGCATGGAAGCCGGCGGCCATATCGGTCCGGTCAGCACATCGGTGCTAGCACAGGAAATCTTGCCGGAGATCCGTGACGTACCGGTATTCGTCGCCGGCGGCATTGGCCGCGGCGAGGCGATCACTTCCTATCTCGAAATGGGTGCGTCGGGCGTACAGCTCGGGACACGCTTTGTCTGCGCAACAGAATCGATTGCACATCCGAAATTCAAGCGGGCTTTCATCCACGCCGCGGCACGCGATGCTGTGCCTTCAATTCAGTTCGATGCGCGTTTTCCGGTCATCCCCGTGCGCGCCCTCGCCAATAAAGCCAGCAAACGCTTTCTTGAAAAACAACGCGAAGTTATCGCCCGTTTCGACGACGGCGAACTCACCAAAGACCAAGCCCAGCTCGAAATCGAGCATTTTTGGGCCGGAGCTCTGCGCCGCGCCGTCATTGAGGGGGACGTGGAGAGCGGCTCGGTCATGGCTGGCCAGAGCGTCGGTATGGTCACCAAAGAGCAACCGACCGTTGAAATCCTTAACGAATTGCTCGAACAGGCAGAAAAAGCCCTGCGACAAAGGCTATCGAAATAGTTTTTTGCCTTTTTGGCCCGAATTTCATAGGGTACGGGAATGTCGTCCGCCCGCCGTCAACAAACCCAACAGGAACGCCGCGCCCAGCTGCGCGAGGCCGATATTGTTACCATGCCGGTACAAACCCAGGCGGCCACCAATGAACGCGAGCCGCAAATGCCTCTGGAACGTATTGGCGATATCCTGCGCCGGACACGGGAAAGACGCGGCGACGACTTAGGCGCCATTGCCGATTATCTTTGCATCCGCCGCGGTTTTCTTGATGCGCTTGAGAATAGCCGTTATGACGAATTTCCCGCCGATGCCTATGTCATCGGTTTTTTGCGCAGCTATGCCGAACTGCTCGGGCTCGATGGCAAGGAAGCCATTGACCGCTACCGCGCCGAAATGGCCGGCCGTCGTAAAAAGCCGTCGCTGATCTTGCCGACGCCAATCACCGAAGGCCGCGCACCGTCAGTCTTTGTCCTGATCGGCGCTCTCATCGCCGCGCTTTTGGTCTATGTCGTGTGGTACAGCCTGTCGACCTCGGATCGCGCCAGCGTCAGCATAGCGCCGCCTCTGCCCTCGGCGCCGGCAACAGCCACACCAACCAGCGATTCATCAAACACGTCGACAACTGCATCCGTTCCGCCAGGAACTATACCGGTGACGACATCGGCCCCTATGCCTTCACCGACGCCGGGAAGTATCACAATCAATGCTGTAGCACCTGCCGAATCGATTGTTCCACCAACGGCACCGGGAGCGCCGGTTGCACTAACTCCCGCTGCATCTGCCCCTACAGCTCAGGCTCCAGCTAAGCTGGAAGCGGAAACACGAACCCCCGCCGTCGCTCCGCCATCGGAAAAAACGCCTACTCCGATAGCAAACAAGGGCACACATGTGGCCATCAAAGCGCAGCAATCCAGTTGGGTCATGGTTTCCGATAATCACGGTAATACGTTGTTTGACCGCGTCCTGAAACCCGGTGAGACCTATAACGTACCCGATAAACCCGACTTGCTGCTAACAACCGGTAATCCTGCCGGCATTACCTTGACGCTGGATGACGTGGATTTGCCAAAACTTTCATCTCATACCTCCGGTATCATGCGGGATATTTCGATTGACATGACGCATTTGAAGGCCCTGCAGCCGAAGGATTAACCTTGGCGGTGGTCAATAAAAACCGCTATAAAAGCGAATAGCTTAATGGAGTTTTACATGAGTGCAGATCATTCCGACGCGCAAGCATATCGCCCCTGGCGACAAATCGAGCGCCGCAAAAGCCGCCAAATAAAAATCGGCAATGTGCTGGTCGGCGGTGATGCGCCAATCACCGTTCAGTCCATGACCAATGCGCTGACATCAGACGCGAATGCCACGATCAATCAGATCCGCCAACTGGAAGACGCCGGCGCTGACATCGTACGCGTTTCCTGCCCAGACGAAGAATCCACCGCCGCGCTGAAAGAAATCGTCAAGGCCGCGAAAGTTCCTATCGTCGCCGATATCCATTTTCACTATAAGCGCGGCATCGAAGCCGCCAAGGCCGGTGCGGCCTGCCTGCGCATTAACCCCGGCAATATCGGTTCGGCCGATCGCGTCAAAGAGGTCGTGCAAGCAGCAAAAGATCACGGCTGCGCGATGCGCATCGGCGTCAACGCCGGATCGCTCGAACAGGAATTGCTGGAAAAATACGGCGAGCCTTGCCCCGACGCTATGGTTGAAAGTGCGCTCAGCCACGCCAAAATTCTCGAAGACCATGATTTTTTTAATTTCAAGATCAGCGTCAAGGCCTCCGATGTCTTTCTCGCGGTCGCCGCGTATCAGCAACTCGCCGAAGCCTGCGACTACCCCCTGCATATCGGCATTACTGAAGCTGGTGGTTTGCGCGCCGGAACGGTGAAAAGCTCCATCGGCCTCGGCATGTTGTTGTGGTCGGGTATCGGGGACACGATTCGCGTTTCGCTTTCGACCGACCCGGTCGAGGAAATCCGCGTTGGTTACGAAATGCTGAAATCACTCGGATTGCGCCGGCGTGGCGTGACGGTTATCTCCTGCCCGTCCTGCGCGCGTCAAAACTTCAATGTTATCGAGACCGTGACGGTACTCGAAGAGGCTCTCGCCCATGTCACTACGCCGATGACCGTTTCGGTGATCGGCTGTGTCGTCAATGGTCCTGGCGAAGCGCTCATGACCGATATCGGTTTTACCGGCGGCGGCAAAGGCACGCATCAGGTGTATTTGAACGGCCAAATTGCCCACCGCCTGAAGGACGAGGATATTGTCAAACACCTCGTCGGCCTGGTTGAAAAAAAAGCTGCCGAAATCGAATCCGAAAAGACGTCATCGGTCGAACACGCCGCTGAGTAGATGCCCCTGACCGAAACCCTCGCTCGCGTTTTGGCGCGGCATGACGAATTGCGCGATGCGCTGGCACAGCCGGGCATTGCCAATGATCAATTCGCCAAATTATCGAAGGAATATGCCGATCTGGCGCCAACGGCTGAGGCCATTGCTGAACTTGCACGCACCAAGAAAGAACTTGCTGATACCGAAGCGCTGATGGCGGACCCGGAAATGCAAACCGAAGCCAAGCGCGAAGCTGAAGCTCTGCGCCAGAAAATCCCTGATCTTGAAAAGCAGGTGCAACGCATGCTGCTGCCGAAAGACGCGGCGGATGAACGCAACGCCATTCTTGAAATCCGCGCTGGTACTGGCGGCGATGAGGCCGCTCTGTTCGCCGCTTTACTTTTCGAGATGTATCGTAAATATGCCACCATCCGCGACTGGAGGTTTGAGGTTTTAGAGGTGTCACAAAACGACCTTGGCGGCTTGCGCGAAGGTTCGGCCGAGATCAGCGGCAAGGGTGTGTTCGCACGCCTGAAATTCGAATCCGGCGTGCATCGCGTTCAGCGCGTGCCGCAGACCGAAGCTTCGGGCCGCGTGCATACCTCGACGGCAACTGTCGCGATCCTGCCTGAGATGGAAGAAGTGGATGTGAAAATCGACGAGAAAGATCTGCGTATCGACGTCTATCGTTCTTCGGGTGCCGGCGGACAGCATGTCAATAAGACCGAAAGCGCCGTACGCATCACCCATATCCCGACCAACACCGTCGTCGCGATGCAAGACGAACGCTCGCAACACAAGAACCGCGCCAAGGCGATGAAGATCTTACGCGCCAAAATTTACGAAGCGCAGCGCAGCGCCATCGCCTCCGCCCACGCCGCCGAACGCAAAAGTCAGGTGGGCACCGGTGATCGTTCCGAACGCATCCGCACCTATAATTTTCCGCAAAGCCGCGTCAGCGACCATCGCATCGAGAAAACGCTTTACAAAATCGACGAGGTTGTTAACGGTACCGCACTCGATGAATTTATCGACGCGTTGATCACGCAGGACGAAGCGGAGAAACTGGCGAAATTGGGGGGATAATTTCCTCTCTCCTTGCGAGAGAGGAAAGATCTTTACCACCGTCTTATCGGTCCAACATCCATATGGACGAATTCAGAGTCCGGGTAGTAGCCGACACCGCCACGATGCATGTTCAGCACCGTATGATGCAATTTTGGCAGAGACACGCCCTGCATCCGCACATCGATCGCCATGCCTTTGGTGTGATAACTGTGCTTGGCGACGCCATCCGAGTTACGCGCCAAAATCATATTGGTGTGCGGCGAACGATAGCCAGAAATAATTTCAATATTGCCGTCATAGCCGAGTTTGTTTTGCACATCATGCAATAGGTCGAACAGGCGCAAATCCATCGGGTAGATATCGCCGGAATAATGGTCGCGCAGGATATGGTCGATCTTGGTGCAGGCGGCGCGATCATATTTCCCGTTCTGCCAATAACTAACGCGCAGTCTTTCATCGGTATGGAGGTTATGAAAAGCCAGCGCGCGGATGCCCTTAATACGCGGCACAGCAGCCAAAACCGGCGTGGCGGCAACGCCGGCCAAAGCGGCGCATCCCATTTGCAAAAAGCCCCGGCGTGTCCCGTCAAAAAATGGCGTCATGTTAATTTTCTAAGGCGAGAGATTACGGAGCGTTTGAGGAAAAAACGAACATAAAGGCATCATAAAGACTTGTCCATCTTCTCATCACCCTTTAAATTTTCGATTAAAAAACGGTCATAATCATATACATCTCCACGGAAATTTATCCCTCCCCCTTCGTCCATAAAAACCGTCCAATACAAGATATAGAGGGGCATGGGCCTGGCAAGCGCAACCCAGCGTGTTTTGTTGGTGTTAATCTCTTCTTCAATTCTGTCGACCATCCAGGGGTCTTTATTATCAGCCAGAAGCACTTCGGCCACCTGCTGTGGGTCGCGCAGACGCACGCAGCCCGAGCTAAAATTCCGTATATCTTTCTTAAATAATTCTTGATGTGGCGTACCGTGCATATAAACAGCAAAGTCATTATCGAAATCGAATTTAAGCCGCCCCAGACTGTTGCGATCGCCGGGAGACTGGCGCAACCGGAAATCAAATTCCTGCTCGGACATGGTCTTCCAGTCGATGTTCTCGCCGTACGGATCATCTTCGTTGCCCTTGATGACAAAGCCAAGCTTTTCGAGGTAATGCGGGTCCTTGCGGAGCTTGGGCAGAATATCCTGTTGTGCAATCTTCTTCGGCACATGCCAAGACGGGTTGACGATCATGCTGCGGATAGCACTTTGGATAAAAGGCGTTTTGCGATCGACGCGTCCGACCACGACCGGCCCGTGATAAACCTCTTTGCCGTCCTCGACAATTTTGAGCGTTGCAGTCGCGATGTTTACCAGTGCATAACGCTCGGGCGGAAAATCGTCCGTCATATGGCGCCAGCGCTCCATATTGGCGCGGATCTGGTCGATGCGGTCCTGCAGCGGGATATTCAGCGCCTCAAGGGTATTTTTCCCGACATGCCCATCGGCATCGAGCCCGTGGCGGATTTGCCAGCTCATCAAGGCTTTATGCAATGCCTCGTCGAAAACAGGGTTTGTGCCGGTTGGTGCATACTCTTCCGCCGACAGCCTGGCCCGAAGCTGGAGAACGCGTGGTCCATGATCTTTCGGCCGCAAGGCCGGGCCGGGATCGATCATCGGCCATTTTCCCTCGGCAGCAAAAACACGATAGGTCATGAGGATTTGCGCCAGCTGGGCGTAAGCTAGGTTTTTCGGTTCGAGGCTATTAATGTATTCACTGAGCTGATTGGAGGTAATGGCGGTCGCAAGGTCGGCAGGAATATTTTCGCTACCGCGATGAAAATTCCAGCCAGGATAAAGCTGGTCCAGGTCGACATTATCGCCATGTAGATCATGCGAAAGTTTAAGGAGGGAATCGGTGACCAGAAGCTCCAATTTCATACCCCCCTCACCCGCGCCGAGCTTACGCATAGCCTCCAGTGGATAATCTTCCGGCTGTAGCCCGTGGTAATCGATGAGCCGTTCGAGGGATTCGAGAAAGGCATTAAACGTCGCGGCGTTTTCCGTACCAGCAAAGTTCCACGCCAGGCGATACGCACGCGCGGCGTAAAACGCCCGCAGCCCATCCCAATCAAGTTCATAATCGCCAACGGATATACCCGGCTGGGCCAGACCGTTTTGCAAATCAGCCGAAGGCGGCGGCGTATCAGCATACGCCACATCGACCGCATAACTCATGTGCAAACAAAGAAAAAGCAGAAAAAGGCGCACTTTTTTCATGAACGCGTTTCAACCAGTATCCAATTCGGATCATTGGATTTGGCATCACGCGCGAAGGTCCAGAAATCGGTGATTTCCTCAACCCTGCCCGCCTCACCACCGATGACCTTCCCGCCTGCGTCGCGCAGCACATTTTCCTGCTCGCTGACAAAACGCACGGTAATAATGGCCCGGCTGTCCTCAACATGCGCGGCGGTTGTTTCAGCGTCTCGAATGCGGTTGATTTTGCTTTCCATTGTTTGACTGGCCTTGCGGCGCGCCTCGATGGCGTTCTGGAAATGCGGCAAGACATTCGGGCCCAAAAGCCGGCTGATGCGGTTCATATCACCTTTGGCAAAATCCTCGACGATCATCGTGAAAGCGGTGCGTGCGCCTTGCAGGAATGTTTTCTCGTCGAAGACAGGATCAAGTGCCTTGATTTGTTCCAACCCACCGGCCAGCGAGGCCGGGGCGGCATGAAAAGGCTGCAGCAGCAAAGGGATTTCCGGCGCGCCCGGCATACCGGACGGCAGCGCGGGTTTTGCATCATCTGTCGGAGGTGCGGGCATGACAAAAGGATTGGGCCTTTGTTGCTCATCATCGTTGCGACGGCCGAACACAGACCACAGGCGCACCAGCAGCACGACCGCGATAATCGCATATAGGATGATGTCGAGACTCATGCGCCGATTCTAGCCCATCGGTGACCGGGGCGCAAAGCCCTGTTATCAGCCGAATTCGCCCGGCGGCGGGTCGATGGGAATGTTCAGTTCCTCCAGTAGCAAATCCTCATTGGTCAGTTTCATCTGGCCGATAGTGAAATGCTCAGGCGCGTTCAACTCGGCGTCAAACACATCCATCTCATAAGGCGCAATCTTGATGTCGGTGCTGAACAGCGCGTTCTTGAAAACCACCGTCGCCGAAAGCGTGAACAGATTATCGCGGCCGACGCCCTTATAGGTCACCGGCATCAGGCGCTTGGCAACCTCGGCCTTTTCTTTGTCATTGGCGTTGGACAACCAGACAACCTCGTCCGGCTTCTCAACGATGATAAAACGCCCTAATTGCCCGCGTACGAAATGAAAAAAGAATTTAGCGTAGGAGATGGCGGTTTTACGATCGAGCTTGATCGGCGCACGTTCGTTGACGCTGTAGATCGGTTCGTTGGTCCAGTTCATCAGGCTGACATCGCCGGGCTTGTAAAGGATATAACGTGTGTTCGGTTGGGGTAGTGTCGTGTCGGAAAGAGCGTAGAGTTTAAACTCATCATAGAACATGAGATCGGCAACCTGCACCGTGGTTTTATCGGCCTGTAATTTGACCGGCTGAATATCCGATGCAATATCCGCCAGCAGAGTTTGCACAGCGGCGGAATCGAGGTTCTTAAAAGTCAGGTCAAGCATACTATTCTCCAAAATGCGAAAGAGCGGGAATCAGGTATCAGAATTTCCTTGCCTCTGCCAGTGTTTCTATTGGGTCCTCAATCGTTGAGATTCTGCCCTTATCTTATGCCTTCACAATCGTCGCCAGATCGGTAACCGTATCGCTGACGCCCAGCGCGATGCGGGCCTTCAACATACGGTCGACAAGGTTTTTAAGCTCTTCACGCTGGCTCTTGGGATCGAGCTTTTCGCCCTCCTCCGTCATGGTTTTGAACTCCTCCTGGTCTGGGAATAGATAGGGTTCAGCCAGAAGGCGTTTATACCAGGTAAAGACGTAATTCGGATCGCGCCAGGCCACACTGAAAAACAGATCACGCATCTCGTTCAAATGGTGTTCGGCGTCGTCAAAACCCTTAGGATCGTCGTCATCGATGATCTGCTGGATCTTGAAAGCATGATTATCGAAGCGCGCGCCGTCGACTTTTTCGGAATGCGCGCGGGCGATGCGGTTAAACACGGCCATGATCTTGCCGAGCCGGCGCTGGAGCATGGCCTTGCGGTTCTTCCGGCCGATGCGGGCGATGTCCTGTCGGATAAAGCGCGCCTCTTCGGTAATGCGGCGGACGGTCTCGGGGTCCTGACCGGATTCATCGAGCATTTCGCGCTGCTCAACCAAACGGGTCTGCAGAAGTTTAACTTCTGGACCACCTTCCGGACCGGTGGCGGCAGCCAGATCGCCCCATTCTTCTTCGGCAAATTGTAAAAGCGCGTTCGCAAATTTTGTTCCTTCCTCACCCTTAAAGGAAACCTGCCCCACCTGCGGTGCATAAAAACGCGGTGCTTTTAATTCAATTTTAGGATGAACCTCATTGTCTTCAAGCACAACGGTAGCCTGCAGAATACCGCTATCGCTCATACGCCATTCAAAGGTTACCGGATCACCTTCCTTAATGGCAGAACCCTCGGGCAAATCTTCGCCACCGATACGGAAAACGCCAACGCAAAGATTGAGATCGATACGCTCGGGATATTCGACCTGAAACAGCTCGAAACTGAGATTGCCGATGTCATGCGCCTTAAGGTTGCGCGCGCTCTTAAAGCTCACCTGCCCGTGCGACGGCAAGACATCGCCTTTCTTCACAATCGGCAACAGGGTGTTCTCCTGAGCGAAAGCGTGATCGAGTGCCTTCATGGCGATGGTGTGCGCAGCTGGAATATTACCGGTCGAGGCCACCAGCCGGTTGATCGTCAATGTCTGGTCGTATTGCGGCAGAACCTCGCCTTTTTCATCCAGAACATAGGCCTGGAATTTGTGCTCACCTATTTCCTTCAACGGTACGGAAATAGTCAGGCCGTCCACCAGTGGCAACAACCCAGAATCCCAATCGGCGGATTTGATCTGTAGCTGGCGCTGCCCCTGGGCTTGACCTTGCACATTCAAGGTAATGACCGTTTTATCCTCGGTGGTGCGCGCGATGTAATGGAAGGAAAGATTCGGTTCATCCGGTATAGCCGCCGACGCTTCTTTCGGTTTCGGCGTGCTAACATTATCGCTGTTCCAGCTACGGCTTTCGGCGTAATAGGCGGCGCCCACAGCCACGGCAGTCATTGGATCGGTCTTCAGATCGGCGGTGATGCCCAGCTCGTTCGACACCATCTGGCGTATCAATGGAATGCGCGTCGGGCCACCGATGAAAACCACGCGATCGATGTCTTCACTCTTGTAATTATTCTCGCTCATCAGATTGCGGATCATGTCGATCGTCTGCATTACCGGCTTGCGGATCAGTTCCTCGAGCTTCGCGCGCTTGAGGGGAGCGTCGAGAAAAATCTCCGTTTCACTCTGGTCGACCATACGTACCTGGTCGTCGGACGCAAAAATGGTCGTTTCTTCCTGCGAGGATAAATCGATCTTGGCTTTTTCGGCAGCAAGGCGCGCCAGGCCGATTAAACGCTGATATTGCGGGTCGCGCTGCAAATTATCGGGGAGATCGAAAGTAGAGAGCAGCCAGGGGCGCACGACCTCGTTGACGATCATGCGGTCGAAATCGCGGCCGCCCAACATGTTGATACCTTGATGCGCGACGATGTTCACCTCGCCATTTATGGCTTGCGCCAGCGCCACGTCAAACGTGCCGCCACCGAGATCGTAAATGATAAACTGGCCGGAACGCTTGGCACCCTCCATTGCGGCGAGCGCCGCGGCAATTGGTTCCTGCAACAGATCAACGCGCTCAAGCCCAGCCATTTTGGCCGCGCGCGACGTCGCCTCGGATTGCATCTGGTTGAAAGCAGCGGGAATGGTGACAACGGCGCCCGTGACCTTTTCGCTGCCGGTTTCGGTGAAAGCCTGACTGAGTAATTGCCGGATGATTTCCGCCGAACATTCTTCCGGCGTCAGCTTCAGATCCACACCCTTGACCTCGATCGGCGTCGAGGTACCCATCAAGCGCTTGAAACCCGCTGCGACGTTATCGGGGGCGATCAATGCCTGATCATACGCGCGACGGCCATAAAGCCGATGCCCGCGTTTATCGACATAGATGATGGACGGCAAAACCTCACCGCCATCGGTGGGACGGAAGATGCGCGCCTTGCCGTCTTCGATGCCTGCGATGACGCTATTGGATGTGCCGAGATCGATGCCCAAATACATTTTTTTCTATGGTCTTTTCAAGGAACTATTGTTGTAACTTCAATCAATTAATAAACCTTTTCCCCTCCAGGAATTTCCGATAATCGCAGGCACCGGGACCGATTGTAAACCGATAATTTAGGACTTTCTTAAGAAACGGAAACCTTTTGTTTACAAACCAGGGTGCCGGATATCCCCAAAAGGACAAAAGTTAAGCCAAATCCGGTGAGGGCCAGGGAGGGCCATGCCAGGACGCCCAACCGATCAAAAATAAGCGGCATATCGCCGACACATTTAAGAACTTCCGCTGTATGGAGCAGGTAATAGGGAGAAACCGTCAACGTGGAAATCGCGCAGCCAGCAAAAGCGGTTGCGTAACCCCAGACAACGAAAAAATTGATCAAGATGATTGATACAACAAGGGTAACGATAATCGGGCGCAACCGTTTTCGATCCATCAGATTTTTCAAGCCTAGGCTGTAAATCAACGCCCAGGCCGGCGCAAGAATATGCAAATAATAGCCGGGCGTATTATCGTTATCCTGCACGATCATCACCGTAAGGATATGCATAATGAGTCCGAACAGCATGGGCAAAATCATCCAGAGCGGCAACTGAAAGATCGGATCGGATTTGCGCGGCGCGAAGTGGTAGGAAAACATGACAAAGACCATAAAAACATAGAGCGCCATGTGAACCGGCAGGTCGATAATCATGTAGGACCAGCTTCCCGCCAACCAGACCGCCGTCGTGAAAACATTCTGAAGACCGAGATAGAGCGCATGCAGGGAAAAATTGTGCTGTAAGTGAAACCACATGTCATGGGTATTCGCAGCCTGCGTAAATACCACCGGCCCCAGGCTTCCGAAGAAAATATAGTTCAACACATAGATAGGTGCGCCGATGAAAGCCACAAGCCCAGCAAACTTCAAGGGCGTCAGCCACCAATTTTTCGCCTGCGTGGGGCTCTTTCGGACAACACAAAAAGAATGCAGGGCCACAAAAGCCAGAATGCCGACGGTGACCGGGATCATTAGGGCCTTTGTCAACCAGCCGAGCCCGAGGACAAATCCGAGAAAGAACCACGCCTCACTTTTTGGCCTATACAGATGCCAGAGCAGAAGAGCCCAGGCGATGCCGCAAAAGAACAGGCACATGCTGTCATTGCCGAGGCGGGCGAATTCCCAGAAAAACGCCGGCATAAGAAAAGGGTACAACGCACCGAGCGTCGTAAGAACTTCGGCCCCTTGCAGGTTTTTTTTGACAAGATACGCGCGCGTCGCAAGTAGCCCAATCGAAAAGCCCACAAAAGCCAGAATCCAGGAAATCATTCGCAGCGCGAATAAAACCGTCACCAGACTGGCATGCCCGACCAGAATTTTCATCGCTGGCCCAACAAGCATATAATAAAGCGGCGGATGCTGGTATTGCCAATTGAATTCCGGACCTGGCCTGTAACCGGATTGCAGAGCCGATTGGCGATAATCCCGGATATAGTTTTCATCAAGCGCGGGTTTATCAAAGAAATCACGATAGGTCATATAACCGCGCAAGGAATCTTTTTGATGAAGGGCGTCAAAGCCGATCCAGTGATACGGCATAGGGCCGTGCCTGTAATAATCGAAAACATCCTGGGTCAGACGCGGCGCATTTTCTTCTTTCTGCGCTTCGGACCGCGGAACCGGGGGCGCGAACATCTGCGACTGAAAACGCGAAAAATGCGCCGTTTCGTCGATGCCTTCGAAGGGTGGCAACATGGCAATAATGGCAAAGCCAAAGAAAAAATTGGCGGCGAGCAACAACCGGGTTACTGTGCGCCACATAGTTTGGGGTCTTTGATCGTTCATTTGACCAGCCGCACGCTGAGCCATTAGCTTGTGGGTTCACATTGACGAAGAAGAAGTTAAGTTTTCCTAAAAATCATGACTGGATTATTGAGAGATGACTCCCTCTGCCCGCATTCAGGCCGTCATCGACTTATTGACTGAGATCGGTAAAACATCGCGCCCGGCGGATGCTATCGTCAGTCATTATTTCCGCACACGCCGTTATATCGGCAGCAAGGACCGAGCCGCCATCGCCACGCGGTTTTATGACATCCTGCGTCATCAGGCCCGCATAAAATGGTGGTTGGAGAAAACCAAAAACCCGGAGATATCAGCACGGACGATTGTGCTCGCTTATCTGGCGACGGTCGAAGCAAAGACACTGAAAGA
>Ga0206945_1023_pt1 | contig 35558 bp, 27 predicted proteins | sample Alteio_BWOrgHeat_5_FD_152982 | JGI IMG/M metagenome (GOLD analysis project Ga0206945, IMG submission 152982) | Enriched cells from forest soil in Barre Woods Harvard Forest LTER site, Petersham, Massachusetts, United States -... | ecosystem: Environmental > Terrestrial > Soil > Temperate forest > O... | reverse complement strand
CGTACCGACGGTCTTCGGACAGAAAGCCGTCCGTCAGCGAGTCCAACGTGGAAACCAGCTCCTGGTAATACTCCCGGATGTCGGGGGCGACAAATATCAGCCCCTCTTCCAGAAGCTCCTGGATCTGCCACAACACTTTGGTGATCTTTGCGTCATTTTTCATACGGTCGTCCTAAGCGACCGCGATTGTGGAGGGCAAACGCGGAACCTTCGTTAACTATTTTGTCTATTGTTATTCTGATTTTGTTATATCAACCGACTGGGTGCGTGAATGTGAAGCGCCTTCTACGACCTCGGCAGGTTGTTCCGCCATCGGCGGCACCAGCGGACGGGACGTGGTGGTCCGCGTCTCGGCGCCGCTTTCGGTCTTGTGGAACTTCACGCTCACGATTTTGCTCACGCCGTGCTCTTCCATCGTCACGCCGTACAACACGTCGGCGATGCCGATGGTGCGCTTGTTGTGCGTGATGATGATGAACTGCGATTGCAAAATGAAACGCTGTAACACCCGGATGAAGCGGTTGATGTTCGATTCATCCAGCGGCGCGTCCAGCTCGTCCAGCACCGCGAACGGGCTGGGTTTGACCTGGTAAATGGAGAACAGCAGTGATACGGCCGTCATCGTCTGCTCACCACCCGAGAGTAGCGAGATGGTCTGCAACTGCTTGCCGGGCGGCTTGGCCACGATGTCGATGCCCGATTCCAGGACATCGTTCTCGTCGGTGAGGATCAGGTCGGCCTTGCCGCCGCCGAAGACCTCCACGAACATGGTACGGAAATTGTCCCGGATCTGGTTGAAGGTCGTCGTGAACATCTCCTTGGTCTGGGTATTGATGCGGTTGATGACCTCCAGCAACTGCACCTTGGCCTGGACCAGGTCGTCGTGCTGCTGGGAGAGGAATTGATGCCGCTGCTCGGTCTCCTCGTATTCATCAATGGCCACCAGGTTCACCGGGCCCATCTCGTCGATCTTCTTTTGCAGGGACTCCACCTGCTGCGCGACCGCCGCCCAGTCCGTGGCCCCGCCCGCCGCCGCCATCTGCTCAGGCGTGAGCGTCTCCACCTTGGCCGGACCTTCGTCGGCGTAGGTGATGGTAATGCACTCGCTGCGGATATCGTCGATGTTGACGTGATAGCGCTGCTGGACGCGTTCGCGGAGGTTTTGCGCGGACATGTTCTTCTGCGCCAGCTCCACCTCGACCGTTCCCCGGCGCGCCTGCAAATCTGTCAGGCCCTGCCGCCGGTTACGCAGGCTTTGTTCGCGCCCGGACACCGCCTCTTCCTGCGCGGTTTTCTGCGATTGCATCCCGGCCAGCTGCGAATTCACCTGCTCGCGCTCAACGCGCAAAGTCTCAATCTGCTTCCGCGATTCGCCGATCTCCCCCTCGGCCTGCGCCTTGCGGGTGATGAAGGAGGATACCTCCTTGCGACGCTGTTCCAAAAGCTGGGCGAGCTCGGCGATGCGTTGCTGCAACGGCTGCTCCTGCCGGCGGAAAGACGCGTTCATCTGCTCCTCGGTCGCGAGGGCCACCTTGCTCTCAGTGAGCGCGGCCGTGGCGGTGTCGCGTTCGGTGCGCAAGGTTTCGAGATTGGTCGTGAGTTCAGCCAGACGTTGCTGGCCGGCACGCTCGCGGTTCTCGAGGTCGGAAATCTTTTCGGCGAGCACGGCACGCTTTTGCAAACCTTCCTGCTCGTGCGCGGCGAGGCTCTGGATCTCGTAAACAACCGTCTCGACCTTCTGGCCGAGTACGCGTGCGGAGCTTTCGAGGGCATTGAACTCGCCTTCGCGGGTGGCGATGGCCACTTCCTGCTCGCGCAACTCATTCTGCGCCTGCTTCAAGCTGGCCTGTAATTCCGTCTGCTCGCTCTGCAACGCGCCGCGCCGCCGGCTGACTTCGGCGACCTTTTCCTGCAACTCGGCGACATCGGCCTGCAGTTCCGTGATCTGGTTTTTGCGGCCCAAGATCGAGCCGGGCGCCTTGGAATTGCCGTTGCCGTTCAGATAACCGCCCGTGTAGATGCCGTGGCGGTTCAGCAGATCGCCGCTGAGGGTGACAAAGTCGCAACCGGCATGGCCGTTTTGAATCTGCGCCGTGGCCGTGCCCAAGTCCGCCGCGATGAAAGTGTGACCGAGCAGGGATTTCATGAGCTGCTCGACGCTGGGTTCGGCCTGGACGACGCTCAAGGCGTGGACAATCTGCCCGGGCGCAATCTCCCGCGTGATTTCAGCCCCGGTAGCCGGGGTCATGTCGCCTCCAAAAAGGAGCTGGCTGTTGTCCTGGCGCTCGATGGACAGCGCCGCGACGCTCGCCCGGCCCACCTTGGTGGCGGTGAGGTCGCTCAAAATCTGCTGGGCCGATTCCGGCTGCTCGGTGAGGACGAGCTGAAGATGGTGGCCGAGAGCGTTTTCAATCGCCACGACATATTGGTCCGGCACGCGGATCTTGTCCGCCAGCGAGCCGATGACCGATTGCGACTTGCGCAGCGCCGCGACGGCCCCGGCGCTGAAACCCTCGTGCGAGCCCTGCAACTGTTGCAGCACGGTCAGGCGTGAACGTTTTTCGGCCTGCAACTGCACCAGCTTGTCCTGCTCGGCGGAAGAGTCGGCTAGCTCTGTTTGCAATTCCACCAGCCGCTGCTGGCGTTGCTCGACCGAGCCGCGCTTGGTCTGCACGCTCAGCTTGTCGCTTTCCACGTTCACGGAAAATTCGTGCAGGCGCGTATTGAGCCGCGTGCGCTCCTCTTCGATCTGAATCTTTTCGGCGGAAAGCTTTTCGAGTCGGACGACATTGCCCTGCTTCTGCAAGTCCAGCGCGGTGATCTCGTTGCGGACGCGGGTCAACTCCTGCGCGGCGGCAAAGGCCGCGGTCTGCGCCTCGTTGAGCGCGCGCTGGCCGGCGGCGATCTGCTGCTCGACCGCCGCGAGAGCATCCTGCTTCTCAGTCAGGGCAGCGCGGAAATTGTTTAATGTCGCCTCGGAAGCGGCCAATTTCTGGCGGAGGGTGGCGGCTTCTTCCTCGGCGATGCCCCGGCGCTCCTCGGCTTGCGTGATGTCCGTATTGGCCTGCGAGTTCTGCGCCATCAGCTCCCGAAGGCGTTCCTCGTTGAACTGGATCTGGCTCTCGTGCCGCTCGCTGCTGCCCTTAAGTTCCAAACCGCGATGCTGCATGTCGCTGAGTTGATGCTCAATCTCGGAAAGTTTTTCGCGAAGCTGGGAGATTTCAGTTTCACCCTGGGCGACTTCAATCGAACCCGCCTCGATGTCCGTGCGCAACTGTTCCACGGTGGTCTCGCGTTCGCGGATATCTCCCAAGAGCAAATCAAACTGGTGTCGCGCGAGCTGGGTATCCAGGTGTTGGAGTTCCTGCTGAAGCTGTTTGAAGCGGCGCGCCTTGCCGGCCTGGCGTTGCAACGAGCCGATCTGCCGCTTCACTTCGCGGATGAGGTCGGCGACGCGCCAGAGGTTTTGCTCGGTGTATTCGAGTTTGCGCAGCGATTCTTTTTTCTGGCTCTTGAACTTGGTGATGCCCGCGGCCTCCTCGAAAATCATCCGGCGGTCTTCGGGCTTGCTGGACAAGATCTGCGTGATGTTGCCCTGCGCCATGATGCTGTAGCTGGTCTTGCCCATGCCCGTGCCCATGAAAAGCTGCTGCACGTCCTTGAGGCGGCACGGGGTCTTGTTGATGAAATATTCGCTGCCGCCGTCGCGGAAGACGCGGCGCGTGACGGTCACTTCGTTGTAGCTGATCTCGACGCCCGCCGCGCGGAGCGTATCCTCCTCCACGCCGCCAATAGTGATGGAAACTTCAGCCATGCCGAGGGGCTTGCGACCGTCGGTACCATTGAAAATAACGTCGGCCATTTCGCCGCCGCGCAGGGCTTTGGCGGATTGTTCGCCCAATACCCAACGGATAGCGTCTGACACATTGGACTTACCACAACCGTTGGGGCCTACGATGGCGGTCACCCCGGGCTGGAAGTTGAGCGACGTCTTGTCAGCAAAGGACTTAAAGCCCAAAACAGTCAAATTTTTGAGATACATGATATTCCTGCGACTAAACCACTTTTAGTTGTGGTTGTAAAGTGAAAAAACCACAATTAGCAGGGTTGCCCCTGCGACTGAACACAATCAATTGGTTAGGAAACCAAGGAGAGAGATTGCGTTATCACCGGCCAAAAAGAACAATTAATACATGGCTTTTATCGCACCGGCTGATGGGAAATGCAACAAGTTTTTGGAAGTGCTCAGTTTGAATTTTTCGGGATATCAACAATGTTCCTCGTGTCGAAGCGAAAACCATAAATCGAAACACATAGCGCAAATATCCACCATGCCCATGCCACAACTGGAATTAAAATATCGTCCATTGTAACACCACCATTTCGTAATCCTTCATATCCAAGCACACAAATGAATGCAAGCATCCAAGCACCTTGGAGAATCACTGAAGTTCCCCAAATCACGCGACGCCATACTAGCCGAGGGGTGTAAAAGCACCGAACAATGTATCCCAAGGTGATGATATAACCGGGAATAAAAACAAGCGAGGCGACGGAGCGAAACATGGCGCACGAAGCGAGGAGTCCCCAGAAAATGCCTCCCACCGCAAGGACACCGGCAAAGGCATTAAAGTGCTTGGGATGTTCCATAACGGTCGACCGCCACCTTGAACACAACCGTCTTGAAAGGCAAGAGCAGACGATTCCATTCCGCTGGCGGGGGGTTAAAAATAAGCTAGTTCTATCGGTCCAAATCCCAATGAATCTTTACATCGGGCCGGCGAGTCGAATCATATGGCCATTGTCATCGTGAACATGAGCCGCAACGCATTGAACCTCGCCGCGCTTTTTCTGGCCGCCAGCGGGAGTGTCCACGCCGCCCAGCTTACGGCTCCCATGGCCGCGTCGCCCGTTGCGTCATCCTCCGCGTCACCCGCGTTCACTCACGGGTACACGCCTACCAGCCAGTTGCCGCCCCAGGTGCAACGGGAATTCCGCGCCGCGTGGATCTCCAGCGTCGGCGAAAATTCGTGGCTGGCGCAGCTCACGGGCAAGTCCACTGCTGAACAAAAGGCCGCGCTCATCGCCATGCTGGACCGCGCGCAGCAGCTCCGGCTGAACACCATCATCTTCCAGGTCCGTCCGTCGTGCGACGCCGTTTACGCCTCCAGCATCGAACCATGGTCGGAATACGTCACGGGCATCCAAGGCCGCGCGCCGCAGCCCTTCTACGATCCGCTGGAATTTGTCATCGAGGAGGCCCACAAACGCGGGCTGGAAGTCCACGCGTGGTTCAACCCGTACCGCGCGCATCACGCGGACGCCAAGTCGCCCATCGCCCCCAACCACATCAGCCGCACGCGCCCCGACCTCGTCCGCAGCTACGGCAAATATCTGTGGCTGGACCCGGGCGAGCGCGACGTGCAGGACTACTCCATCCGCGTCATTCTTGACGTGGTGAAGCGTTACGACATCGATGGCGTGCACTTGGACGATTATTTTTACCCGTACATGGAAAAGGATTACGCCGGACGGCCCGTGGATTTTCCGGATAATGTGAGCTGGCGCAAATACGGGGCCAACAGCGGCCTGGGCCACGCCGACTGGCGGCGGGAGAACGTGAATACCTTCATCCAGCGCGCGGATAATTCCATCCATACCTACAAGCCATGGGTGAAATTTGGCATCAGCCCCTTCGGCATCTGGCGCCCCGGCAACCCGCCGCAGATCCGGGGCAAGGACGCCTACTCGGAGCTTTTCGCCGACTCGCGCAAGTGGATCGCCCACGGCTGGGCGGACTATTTTTCGCCGCAACTGTATTGGGACAGCGAGACGCGGGAGCAAAGCTTCCCGGTGTTATTGAAATGGTGGGACGACCAGAACCTCCAGCACCGTGGTCTCTGGCCGGGCATTGACACCACCAAGGTGCAGAACGGCAAATGGACGCCGGACGAAATCATCCGGCAAATCCGCCTCAGCCGCGGGGTGGAGCAGCCCGGGCAGGTTTTCTGGGGAATGAAGGATCTGATGTACAACCCCGGCGGCCTGGACCAGCGCATCTATTCGGAGGTCTACACCGCCCCCGCCTTGGTACCCGTGATGCCCTGGCTGGCCGGCACCAACGCGCCGCCCGCGCGACCGTTACTTGCCGCGAAGCTGGAAATCGGTTCCGTGAAGCTGGACTGGGTCAAGACCGACACGAGCAATCTGCACGCATGGCTCCTGCAACGCCGCGTCAACGGCGTCTGGCTGACAGACATCCTGCCCGCCACCCGCACCGGTTGCGAACTTTCCGGCCAGCCGGAATTGATCGCGGTCACCGCGGTTGACCGGATCGGCCGCACCAGCCCGCCGGCAACGATGCAGTTGTTGAAATAAAGCGGCCCGGTCAGTTCCTGGGCCGGCCAATGTTCTTGCTCGCCGGGGATAAACCGATGGCGGAAGTCACATCGGGTTGCGGTATTTGGCCGCTCTTCAACGAAGCCAGATGCCCGGCGAGCTTGGCCACCAAATCCGGGAGGGCCTCGGCCTTGGCGGCATCCAGGGCCAGCGTCTCGGTCGCGATGGCCTTGGTTTGGACGCCGTTGGCGGCATAGGCGATGGCGAGCGCGTCCAGGCAAAGAGCCGACTCCTGGCTGGTGATTTCGTTGGCGCGACCGGCAAGTTTTAGCGCCAAGACCGGGTTCCGCCAGTGCGCGTCGGGGCACGTAGCCAGGAGGATGGCCATTGCGTTCAGGGCTTCGGGCCAGTCTGGCTCGATTTCAAGCGCCTTGGCGTAGTTGGTCAGCGCGGGCCCGGACTGACCCAGCATTTGCAGCACCATCGCGGAATTGAAATAGGCCTTGGAATAATCGGGCCGGAGCTGGATGGCCGCCTGAAAATGGGCGAGGGCATCGGCCGGTTTCCCCTGTTGAACGAGCGCGAGGCCATAATCGTTTTGCGACCGCTCGTCGTTGGGGTTGATTTTCAGCGCCTCGGCGAACAATTGACCGGCCTGCTCCCAGTCTCCCAGCTTGACCAATTGGCTGCCGAGGTTGTAACGCAGGCCCGCATCGCCGGGCGCCAGGCGTAAGGCCCGCTGGTATTCAACGATGGCTTCTTGGGTGCGGCCGGCGTTGGCCAGAGCCACCCCGTAATTGCCCTCACCGATGGGATTATTTTCCGTCACGGCCACCACGCGCCCGAACACGGCGATGTCGTCGCGCCAATAGCCCAGTTGCACCCGGGATGCCCACAGGCATGCGAGCAAGGAAACAACCGCCAGACCGACCGCCAAATTTTTGGTCTGGGGCCGGGTTTTCACAAGTTCGCGGAGGCCCCAGGCCGCCGCCAAAAAAACTCCGATCAAGGGGATGTAGGTATAGCGGTCGGCCATCGCGTGCTTGCCCACTTGCAAAAGCCCGCTCACCGGCAACAAGGCGACCAGATACCACAGCCAACCGACCGTCAGCCAAGGACAGGTGGAAATCCGGCGAAACACGAGAAAACTGATCCCGGCCAATACCAATACCGCGCAGGCCGCCTGAACCACCGGCAGGGTGATTGGCAATGGATAATACGCGCAGAGGTGGAACGGCCAGACTGTGTGCACCAGATATCGCGCGTAAGAATCCAGCGCATTGAGCGTCCGCAGATCCATGGGCACTTGCCCGACGGTTTTCAAGGAACCGCCCAATCGCTGGGCAACAATCGTCACCACACCCGCCGCCAGCGCTAAAAGAAAGAACGGAACTTTTTCCAGAACCAGTTGCGACAAGCTCTGGCTCCCAGATTGGGGAGCAGCCGAACCTGAAACCTGAAACTTGAAACTTGAAACCCTATGCAGCGGCCAGTAATCCAGCAAGAGCAACAAGCACGGCAGCGTGACCAGCATCGGCTTGGACATCAGTCCCAGCGTAAACAGCCCCAGCGCCAGCAGGTATCGCGTCACCGTTTTCTTCTCCACATAACTCGTGTAGGCCAGCAGCGTCAACAGCAGGAAAAACGTACTCAACAAGTCTTTCCGCTCGGCGATCCACGCGACCGATTCCACATGCAGCGGATGCCAAGCAAACAGCGCCGCGACCAAGGCGCTGGCCCAAAGGGCGCGGGTGGCGCGCTTCAGCCAAACGAAAAGCAAAACGGAATTGACGGCGTGCAGCAACGCATTCGTCAAATGATAGCCGCCCGCGAAAGCACCGTAGACCGAGTGGTCGAGCATGTAGGAAATCCAAGTCAGCGGATGCCAGAATTCTGCGTCCAAGGTGGTGAAGGCCCAGTGGAGACCCGCCCAGGAAAAACCGTCCTGCACCCAGGGGTTTTCGGTCACATAGCGTTTGTCATCGAAAAAGAGAAATGGATACTGCGTCGCCGGCCAATAAAGCGCCAGGGTCACTAAAAACAGCGCCAAGCCGATCAACAAACTGGCGTTGACCGGTTTTTGGCCGGGCTCCGGTCGGGCCATTTCATTGTCGGAAGACATTGTCTGGGATTTGCCGCTGGTGCCGGAGAGGGCTCAGTCGCTGATTTCCCGCACCCGAATGCAGGCGGCCTCATGCGCTCCGCCAAACTCTTCCAGCGGCGGGACCTTTTCCTTGCACGCCTCGACCGCATAACGGCAGCGGGGATGAAACGCGCAGCCGGCCGGTGGGTTCAATGGCGATGGCGGGTCGCCAGCCAGGATGACACGCTGACGTTTCTTTTCGCGTTCGGGATCGGGAATCGGCACGGCGCTGACCAGTGCCCGGGTATAGGGATGCAGCGGGTGTTCAAAGATCTCCGCTGCCGGGCCAAGCTCGACGATTTTGCCCAGATACATCACCGCGATGCGGTCGGAGATGTGCCGCACCACCGAGAGGTCGTGCGAGATGAAGATCAGCGTCAAACTCATCTCACGCGACAATTTGGCGAGCAGGTTGATGATCTGCGCCTGGATGGAGACATCCAGCGCGCTCACCGGTTCGTCGGCGATGATGAGCTTGGGCTCAACCGCCAGCGCGCGGGCGATGGCGATGCGCTGCCGCTGTCCGCCGGAAAACTCGTGTGGATATTTTTTGACGAAGCGCGGCGAGAGGCCGACTTTTTCCATCAACGCGGCGACTCGCCCGGGCATTTCGCCGGCGGGAATCTTTTTGTGCGCACCGATCGCCTCGGCCAGCGTGTCGAAGACCGTCATGCGGGGATTCAACGAGGCGTAAGGGTCCTGAAAGATCATCTGAAAATCCACGCGCGCCTCGCGCAGATCATTTCCGCTCAACCCGGCGAGATTTTTACCGCCGAGCACGATGGTGCCCTCCGTAGGCGGAATCAGTTGCAGGATGGTCCGGCCCAGCGTGGACTTGCCGCAGCCCGATTCACCGACCAGCCCGAGTATTTCCCCCGCCCGCAGCGACAGCGTCACGCCATCCACGGCGCGCACCTCGCCGACGCGCCGCGGGAAGATGATGCCCTTTTCCACCGGGAAGTGGGTCTTGAGGTCTTTGATCTCGAGCAAATTCATTTCAACAGGGCCTCCGCGTGTTTGCGGGCAGCGTCGCCCTGCCCTCCCAGCATACGCGTCAACTCGGTCACGCGCGACTTTTTGTCGAGCAACGTGATTTCGGAGATCGTACGACCGTCCTTCACCTGCTTGGTCACAACAAAATGCGCATCGGACGCGGCGGCCACTTGCGGCAAGTGAGTGATGCACAATACCTGACGCTTTGCACCGATCTGCTTCATCTTTTCGCCCACCACATTGGCCGTCTCGCCGCCAACATTGGCATCCACCTCGTCAAAAACCAGGACGGGCACCTCATCCTCAGCAGCGAGAACGGTCTTGAGCGCCAACATGACGCGCGCCATCTCGCCAGAAGAGGCGATTGCGCGCAACGCCCTGGCCGGCTCGCCCAGATTGGGAGCGAACTGGAATTCAATCGTGTCCGTTCCGGAACTGGATGGCACCGCCGCCTCGGCAGTCGCCACGTCGAACTTGCTTTGCTTGAAGCCCAGGTCTTCAAGCTGTTTGCTGACGCCTTTGGCAAGTTGCGGGATGACCTTTTTACGGGCGGCGGTAAGTTTTTTACCGGCGCTCGCGATCTCGCCATCAAGTTTTTCCAGCGCCGCGTTCAGCCGGGCCAGCGCCGCATCGCGCGATTCGAGCAGCTCCAACTTCTGTTTTGCCGCGTCCCCAAAGGCGATGACCTCGGCCAGCGTCGCGCCATATTTGCGCTTGAGCGAGTGCAGCAGGTTAAGCCGCTCCTCCACTTCCGCAAGTCGCGCGGGGTCCACGTCCACCTTGTCGGCGTAATGGGAGACGGCGGATTGCAATTCACGAAGGGTTTCCGTGGCCTGCGCATGCAGTTCGACTAGCGGAGCGGCCCCGGCATCGATGCGTTGCAATTCCGCGAGCACGCGGCCTGCCGCGCCCGACTGGGTGAGCAGCGAATCATCCGCCTCGCTCAGCACGTCGAGCACCGACTGGCTTAACTGGAGCAGCTTGGCGGCGTTGCTGGCACGATGAAACTCGGCCTCGACGGATTCATCCTCGCCCGGTTGCAAACGGGCGGTGGAAATCTCCTGCACCTGAAAACGAAGGAGGTCCAGTTGTTGTGCGTAGGTTTTCTCGTCCACGATAAGCGCGGACTTTTCGTTTTCCAGCGCGGCCCGGCGACGAATGAGTTCACCAAAGGCATCGCGGTCGTTTTCCAGACGACCGAAGGCGTCCAGGATGGCCAGTTGCTTGGCGGGGTTGAGCAGTGATTGGTGGTCGTGCGGGCCATGCATGTCCACCAACCATTCGCCTACGGCGGCGAGCACGTTCAGGGTGGTCGGTGAGCCGTTGATGAACTGGCGGTTGGTGCCGGCGGCGGCAAAGGCGCGTCTGAGGACGAGCTGGCCGTCCTCGCAAGGTTCGAGGCCGTTCTCATCCAGGAAGGATTTCAGCGGCGCCCGGAGGTTTTTGACATCGAACACAGCTTCCACGGAGCAGCTTTCCTCGCCGCTGCGGATGAGGGTGCGGTCGGCGCGTTCGCCGAGGACGAGGTTGAGTGCGCCGATGATGATGGACTTGCCGGCCCCGGTCTCGCCGGTGATGATGTTGCAGCCCGGCTGGAGTTCCAGCGTGAGATCGCTGACCAGCGCGAGGTTTTTGATGCGGAGGGTCGTCAACATCGGTTTTTGTTCGCGGTCAATTTGGCGATTGTGCTACCGTTCGGCAAAGAAATTTTGAACATGTCGTTTGAATTCACATTTCTAGGCAGCGGAACGTCGCAGGGCGTGCCGCTCATCGGCAAGGAGTATCCCCCGGAATTTCTGGCCAATCCCAAGAACTGGCGCACCCGCCCGGCGATCTACGTGGCCACGGACCAGGTCCGGCTGGTGGTGGATACCCCGCCGGAATTCCGCCTCCAATGCCTGCGCGAGAAGATCAACCGGCTGGACGCGGTCATCTTCACCCATACGCACGCCGACCATGTGATGGGGTTGGATGATTGCCGGCGGTTCTGCGACCTGCGCGGCGACCTGCCGCTGCCCGTCTACGCCTCGGAGGAAACGATGGCCAACCTGCGGCGGATCTACGCCTACGCCTTCCACGACGGCCCGTGGCCGAAGGGCTATTTCGCACCCGAACCGCACGTCATCGAGGGGCCTTTCACCTTGGGAGACCTGCGCATCACCCCGCTGCCCCTGCCGCACGGAAGCATGATAACTAACGGGTACCTCTTCGAACAGAACGGCATCAAGCGGCTGGCTTATTTGAGCGATTGCAAGGAAGTGCCTGTCCAAGTCATCGACCGCATCCGCGGCGTGGAAATCGTGGCCGTGGATGCCCTGCGCCATAAACCGCATCCGACGCATATGTGTCTGGACGAGGCGCTGACCGCCGCGCGGCGGATCGGGGCGGACCGGACCTATTTGACGCATCTGACGCATGATTACGACCACGACGTGGCGCAGGCGGAACTGCCTCCGGGCGTCTGGTTTGCCTGGGACGGGTTGAAGGTGACCGCCATAGAACAACCTAAATGAAGACTACGTATTGCCTCATCATCGCCGCCGGAATACTCGCGGCGGCGGTCAATCCGGCCTTCGGGGGCGGCGACGAGGTGGTGGTGGTTTACAATTCGCGCCTGCCCGAATCCAAGGACGTGGCCGACCACTACGCCGAGATGCGTTCCGTGCCGGCAAACCAGGTCCTCGGGTTTGACTTGAGCACCAACGAGGAGGTCTCGCGTGAGGAGTTCCGCGATATGTTGCAAAGACCGCTGGCGAAGGCCTTGGAGAACGGAAAACTCTGGCGGATCAGCTCCGACATCGAAACTGGCACTGACGCAGGTTCCAGCCGGGTGATCTGGAAAGTGACCGATTCAAAAATCCGCTATGCCGTGCTTTGCTTCGGCATCCCGCTGCGCATCGCGGAAGATACTTCACTGACCGAGCCGGGCGAGGCGGATATCAAACCGGAACTGCGCCGCAACGAGGCCGCCGTGGACAGCGAACTGGCCTGCCTGCCAATGCTGCGAAACGGTTATCGGATGAGCGGGCCGATGAAAAACCCGTTTTATACGACCACCAACGCCGCCTTGCTGGATCCCACCAACGGCATCCTGCTGGTCACCCGGCTGGACGGGCCTACGGCGGCCATCGCCCGCGGACTGGTGGACAAGGCGCTTGAAGCGGAATCCAACGGGCTGTGGGGACGCGCTTATTTTGACCTGCGGGGCATCACCGACCCAAATTACAAGCTGGGCGATGACTGGATCCGGGGAGCGGAGGAAATCAGCCGCTTGTGCGGTTTTGAAGCGGACGAGGACACCAATGCGGCGACCTTTCCCGCAGGCTACCCGATGGACCACATCGCGCTGTATGCCGGCTGGTATAACGATGACGCCTGCGGGCCGTTCGCCCGGCCGGCGGTTGAATTCATGCCCGGGGCGTTCGCCTACCATCTGCATTCCTTCAGCGCCATGACCCTGCGCTCGACCACCCAAAGCTGGTGCGGGCCGCTGTTGGCCAAGGGCGCGACCGCCACCATGGGCTGCGTGGCCGAGCCCTACCTGCAAGCCACGCCGGACATCGGCACCTTTTTTGGGCGGTTCCTGTTTTACCGGTTTAATTTCGCCGAGGCCGCCTACGCCGCGCAGCCCGCCTTGTCCTGGCAGACCACCATCATCGGCGATCCGCTGTACCGGCCCTTTGGAAAAACCCATGTCGAGCAGCGCGATGACCTGATCAAGCTTCACAGCAAATATCTGGAATGGTGGCAATTGGAGTTTGTGAACCTGGCGCTTGTTGAAAGAAACCCGGCGACCCGGGTCGCCGACTACCTGGAAGACCTGAACCTGACCAAGCAAAGCTCCGTGCTGACCGAAAAGCTGGCGGACATTTATTCCCGGCTTGGCAAGCCCGCCTCGGCCATCAGGGATTATCAGGCGGCGCTGAAACTGGATGTGTCGCCGCTCCAGCGTCTGCGACTGCGGCTGGACCTGGGCGAAAAACTGGCTGAAGAGGGCCGCAATGACGAGGCCCGGGATGATTACCAGGCAATCCTCGATGAAAATCCGGATTACCCCGACCGGGACAAAATCGCCGGAATACTCGCCGGTCTGGCTCCGACCCCGGCCGGCACCAACGCCCCCGCCCAACCCTGATTTGGCATGAGCCAGCCCGTTTTCTTCGATACGCACGCGCATCTCGATTACCCGGAGTTCCAGCCTGACTTTGCGGATGTGCTGGAGCGTGCGCAGGCGTCGGGCATCGCCAAAATCATCTCCATCGGCACCGATCTGGAGAGCAGCCGCCGAGCCGTGGCGCTCGCGGAAAAGCACGCGATGATCTATGCGGCGGTCGGATGGCATCCCGCCAACGCCGACGAGGCACCGGCCGATATCCGCGCCGAACTGCGCGAGTTGGCACGCCATCCCAAGACCGTCGCCATCGGTGAAACCGGGCTGGATTATTACCGCCTGCCCAGTTCCACGGGCGGCAGCCCCGAGGCCGACGCGCAATATAAGCTAAAACAGGCGGAGATTTTCCGGCAACAACTGGAGGTCGCTGCCGAGGCCGGGCTGAACTGCGTCATCCACCAGCGCGGCGATTGTTTTGCGGAGACCATGGCCCTCTTGAAACCGATGGCGGACAAGGTGCGCGGCGTTTTCCATTGTTTTGCCGGTACCTCCGTGGCGGTGCAGGAAATTTTGGCGATGAATTCGCTCGTCAGCTTCACCGGCATCGTCACCTTCAAAAACGGCCAGAACGTCCGTGACGCGCTGGCCGCCACGCCGCTGGGCAAGTTCATGCTGGAAACGGACTGTCCCTATCTGGCACCCGTGCCCTACCGGGGCAAGCGGTGCGAACCGGCATACGTGAAGGAAATCTCGGAAATCGCCACCGGGGTGAAAGGTTGCACGCTGGAAGAATTAAGCGCCGCGACCTGCCGGACGGCCCGGGAATTTTTCCCCAAGCTCGGCTGACCCCGGAAAAAGCGACAGCGGCACGTTTCAGCGTGCCGCCGTCGTTGTAATTCACATGGCGCAAACTACGCGCCCCGTCCGCGCCCGGCTTAAGCCTGCCAGGTACGCTTCTTGTGACGGTTCAAACGCAGCTTCTTGCGGCGTTTGTGCTTATTGATTTTTGCCTTGCGGCGTTTTTTAATGGAACCCATATAGGTTGCAGAGATTAAAGTCTAATAAACGACTTTGTTCAAGGGATATTCGATGATGCCTTCGGCGCCGGCCGCCTTAAGCTGGGGGATCAGTTCCCGGACAATCTTCTCATCGATAATGGTTTCCACGGCCACCCAGCCCTTGAGACTCAGGTTGGCGATGGTGGGATTACGCAGCGCGGGCAGCTCCGTGAGGAGCTTGGCCAGGTTCTTCTCGGCGATATTCATCTTCAGGCCCACCTTGGCCTCGGCATCGAGCGCGCCCTTGAGCAGCATGGCGAGCGTCTCGATCTTTTTACGCTTCCAGGTGTCCTTCCAGCACTCGTGGCTGGCGATCAGGCGCGGCGTGGAAACCAGCAGTTCGTCCACGATGCGCAGCTTGTTCGCCCTGAGTGAAGAGCCAGTCTCGGTGACTTCCACGATGGCGTCCACCAGTTCGTGAGCCTTGACCTCGGTGGCGCCCCAGGAAAATTCCACCTCGGCCTGCACGCCGTTTTTCTTCAGGTACTTCTTGGTGAGGTTGACCACCTCGGTGGCGATGCGCTTGCCCTGCAGATCCTTGACGGACTTGACCGGCGAATCCTCCGGCACACACAACACCCAGCGCGCCGGGCGGCGGGAGACCTTGCTGAAAATGAACTCGCCGACCTCGTGGACCTTCGAGCCGTTCTCAATGATCCAGTCGTGGCCGGTGATGCCGCAGTCCAGGTAGCCATGTTCCACGTAGCGGCTGATCTCCTGCGCACGGATGAGGCGGATTTCCATCTCCTCGTCATCGACGTAGGGGATGTAGGAGCGGCTGCTGACCTGGATGTTGTAACCGGCCTTGGCCATCTTCTCGATGGTGGCCTCCTGCAAACTGCCCTTGGGCAGACCGAATCTTATTTTTTTGCTCATTGTCTGGGTCCGGCCCCGGGCCGGCATTTCATGTCATTTTCTTTAGCGTTACCGAACATAACTGCCATGTTTGATAACTGGAAGCGACAACTTTCGCCGCCTCTTTGGAGTCATTCTCTTTGCAAAATCTGCCGTGCGACTTAGCGCCGCCAGGCGATCTGTCGCCCTTGCACGGTGATTTCGCCGCGGGCGAAGGCGGCCACCGCCGCCGGGTAAAGCTCGTGTTCGGCCGTCTGGATGCGCACGTGCAGGGTCGCGGCGGTGTCGCCGGGCAGGACGGGCACGGTCTGTTGCCCGATGATGGGACCTGAATCTATCCCCTGCTCCACAAAATGCACCGTGCAGCCGGTGACCTTCACGCCGTAATCCAGCGCCTGTTTCCATGCTTCCAAGCCGGGAAACGCCGGCAGAAGCGAGGGATGAATATTGATGACCCGGTCGGCGAAGGCGCGGAGAAATTCGCCCTTCAAGATGCGCATGAAACCAGCGAGCACGATCAAATCCACCTTCGCCTCCTGCATGGCGGCGATAAAGGCGCGTTCAGCGTCCTCGTCCAGCTTGGTGCGGAATTTACCGGGCGGGATGAACCGGGCCGGCAGGTTCCGCTTGCGGGCGTGTTCCAGGATGCCGGAATTTTCCACGTCGCTGACCACCAGCGCGATCTCCGCCGGAATATTCCCGGACGCGATGGCATCGGCGATGACGGCAAAGTTCGAGCCCTTGCCCGAACCCAGCACGCCGAGACGGAATTTTTGCGCGGCAGCCACTCGTTGGTTTTAAACGCCCATGCCGAGCAGGAACTCGATGTTGCTGCCGGTCTTTTTAAGCTTGTTGAGCATCAGCTCCATCGCTTCCACGGGCGGTACACCGGTGAGCGCGCGGCGGAGGATGACCACGCGGCCATGCTCGTCCGGATGGTAGAGCAACTCTTCCTTGCGCGTGCCGGAACGCTCGACGTTGATGGAGGGGAAAATACGGCGGTCCACCAAGGCGCGATCCAGGTGCACCTCCATGTTGCCGGTACCCTTGAACTCTTCGAAAATGACTTCATCCATGCGGCTGCCGGTGTCCACCAGAGCCGTGGCAATGATGGTGAGCGAGCCGCCCTCCTCAATGTTTCGCGCCGCGCCGAAGAATCGCTTGGGCTTGTGCAACGCGTTGGCGTCCACGCCGCCGGAAAGAATCTTGCCCGAGTGCGGTTGGACAGTGTTGTAGGCGCGGGCCAGGCGGGTGATGGAGTCCAGCAGGATGACGACATCGCGCTTGTGCTCGATCATGCGCTTGGCTTTTTCGATGACCATTTCGGCCACCTGCACATGCCGCTCCGGGGGTTCGTCGAACGTGGAGGAGATGACTTCCGCGCCTTTGCAGGAGCGTTCCATGTCCGTGACTTCCTCGGGGCGCTCGTCGATAAGCAGGATGAAGAGGTAGGTCTCCGGGTTATTCTTAAGGATCGCATTGGCGATCTTCTGCATGAGTACGGTCTTGCCCGTGCGAGGCGGCGCGACGATGAGGCCGCGAGTGCCCTTGCCGATGGGGCAGACCAAGTCGAGCACGCGGGTGCTCAATTCGTCCGCCGCGGTCTCCAAAATGAACCGTTTGTGCGGGAACAACGGCGTGAGATTCTCAAAATGGGTCTTGTCCTTGGCCTTGTCCGGGTCTTCGCCGTCCACGGCCTCGACCTTCAGCAGCGCGAAGAACTTTTCCTTTTCCTTCGGCGGGCGGATCTGGCCGGCGATGAGGTTGCCGGTCTGGAGATCGAACCGGCGGATCTGCGACGGCGAGACATAGATGTCCTCCGGGCACGGGAGATAGTTGAAGCTCTGGGAGCGGAGGAAGCCGAAGCCTTCCGGCAGCACTTCCAACACACCCTCGGAGAACAACACCCCGGCGCGCTCGGCATTCTTTTGCAGGATGTGGAAAATGACCTCGTGCTTGCGCATGGTGCCGAAGTTTTCCACGCCGTATTCGCGCGCCATGCCGTTCAGTTCGCTCATCTGCATGGCCTGCAGCTTGGCGATGTTGAGCGAGGTGGCGATGCGATCGCGGTCAGGCCGGCGGCGGCGTTCACGTTCCAACTCCGCGGGAGACGCTTCACTCACGTCGGCCTCGACGGGCTTGGTGGGCGGACGCAGGTCGCCGGAGGAGTTCCCTTGCGGCTCGAACATGGGCTCGGGCACCCGCACGGGGGATTCCTGGACAGATTCGGTATGAGCAGGCTCGGCGGCGGCGTTTTCTTCGGCAGGCGGCGGTGACAGGGACAGATCCTCGGGCTTGGCTCCCTTTGGGGGGCGGCCCTTGGCAGGTTTCTTTGCAATTCGCGGCATAAAATTAGATTGGATTGATTGTCAATGTTCGCCGTGGAAAATACCTTGGTTGTGACGAAAGCCGGAGCAATCAGGCTGGCTATTGCTTTGGGATTAGTTACTGACAGGTGTGCCCAGCGGGAACACGGGTAAATATGCGGTAGAAACCCTAATACGGCAAGGGAAATTTCGCCGTCAATTCGCGCACGCGCTGGCGGACCTTGTGCGCCGCCTCCACGTTCTTGATATCCATCAGCACCTCGGAAATCATGTCCGCGATGGCCGCCATCTCCGCCTCCCGCATGCCGCGGGTGGTGACCGCCGGCGTGCCCAGCCGGATGCCGCTGGCCTGGAAGGGCGAACGCGTCTCGAAAGGAATCGTGTTCTTATTGACGGTGATGCCCGCCTCATCGAGCGCGATCTGCGAGTCCTTGCCGGTGATGTTCTTGGCGCCCACATCCACGAGCATGAGATGGTTGTCGGTACCGCCGCTGACGAGGCGGTAGCCGTTGCGCTTCATGCCTTCGGCGAGCGCGGCGGCGTTCTTCACGATCTGCTGTTGATACGTCTTGAACGACGGTTGCAGGGCTTCCTCAAAACAAACCGCCTTGGCGGCGATAACGTGCATGAGTGGTCCGCCTTGGATTCCCGGGAACGCCTGGGAATCAATGTCCTTGGCGTACTTTTCCTTGCATAGAATCAGGCCGCCGCGCGGGCCGCGCAGGGTCTTGTGCGTGGTGGTCGTCACGAAATCCGCGTGTTCGATGGGGCTGGGATGGATTCCCGCCGCCACCATGCCAGCGATATGCGCGATGTCCGCGAGCAGATACGCGCCGACTTCCCGGGCGATCTCGCCCATGCGCTTGAAATCGATGATGCGCGGATAGGCGCTGGCGCCCACGGTGATCATCTTGGGCTTGTGCTCGTGCGCCATCTGCGCAAGCTGGTCGTAATCGATCCGCTCGTTATCCTTGCGGACGCCGTAGTGGACGATCTCGAAGAACTTGCCGCTGAAATTCGCCTTGTTGCCATGGGTCAAATGCCCGCCGTGGCTCAAGTCCATCGTCAGCATCTTGTCGCCCGGCTTGAGCACGGAAAAATAGACGGCCATGTTCGCCCCGCTGCCGGAATGCGGCTGCACATTGGCATGATCGGCCCCGAAGAGCCGCTTGGCGCGGTCGATGGCCAATTGCTCGACGATGTCCACGTTCTCACAGCCGCCGTACCAACGCTTCTTGGGATAACCCTCGGCGTATTTGTTGGTGAGGACGGAGCCTTGCGCTTCCATCACGGCGGGGCTGGTGAAATTCTCGCTGGCGATGAGCTCAATGTTCTCCTGCTGGCGCTGCTTCTCCAGCGCGATGGCCCCGGCGATCTCAGGGTCCACGGAGCGCAGCCGGAGGTCGTTGCGGAAAAATTGCGTCTCAAATTTGTTCACGCGCCGCTCGTGCCGGCCACCCTCGAACTGGGAGGCGAGGAACGTATCGACGATGCGCCGGGCGACGTCCGGCGAGACCATCTTGGCCCCGAGACAGAGGATGTTCGCGTTGTTGTGCTGGCGGGCGAGCGCGGCGGTGCGTTCATCCACGACGAGCGCGGCGCGGACGCCGGGCACCTTGTTGGCGGCGATGCTCATGCCGATGCCAGTGGTACAGACGAGCAAGCCCGCATCCGCCTTGCCGGCGGCAACATATTCAGCCGCGGCTTGCGCATAATCCGGGTAATCGCTGGTGCTGGCGGAATTGGTGCCGAAGTCCTGCACTTTCAGGCCGCGTTTTTCAAGGTGCTCCTTGAGAACTTGTTTGAGCTCAAAGCCCCCGTGGTCCGCCCCCAGCGCGACGCGGGTGATCTTTTCGCCGGGCAAACCGCCTGAGAAGGGCACCCCGCCTTGCGAGATAACCTTCAGGATGCTCGCGATGCCCTGCTCGATCTGATCACGGCAGTTCACATAAACATCATACGAGCCGCCGATGGGGTCGCTGATGTCCTTCTCGAAGGCGTCCAGGGTTTCGTCAAATTCGCGCAGCAAAAAGGTCTTCTCCGCCGCCTGCGGGTACAGGAGACAGATGGTATCCACATGGCTGTGGGTCATGCCAAAGATATAGTCGGCCTGGCGGACGAGTTCCGGGGTGAGCGCCCGGCTGCGCTGGGTGGAGATATCGATGCCCAATTCGCGCATGGCGGTCACGGAATGCGTGGAGGGCGGCTGGCCGTCCACCGCGCCGATGCCGGCGGAATAAACCCGGTAGTCGGACTCGCCCTGGATGGCCTGGCGGAGCAACCCCTCGGCCATCGGACTGCGGCAAACATTGCCGGTGCAAACAAAAAGTATCGTCTTCATGAATGAATCAAAACCAACTTTGTAAGTTTCGCTGATGGAAACGAATCCTGCAACGAGAAATCAATCGCCGCGGGCTTGATGCAAGAGGGCGAGACCCTTCACCAAATCGACCGCCCGGGCCAGCACAGGGTCATGCATCACCGGTTGGGGCGGCTCGGTGGTAGCCGGGACGGCGTCTTCCAAGTCCTCCTCGGACACGTCGGCTCCGGCCCTGCGGGCCTTGACCAAGTCGGCCTCGCTGATGCGCCGTTCGGGAGCGTTGGCTCCGCTGGCGCTGTCAGAATTCGTTGTTTGGCCGGGTTCGGCAAAATCGGCGTAAGCGTCGGTAAAATAGACCTGCTCGGCGGCGGGGCTGACATTGACGACCACATCCGGCTCCAGCCCGTCCGGCGAAAATTCCGAGCCGTCGGCATACTGGACGGGTGTGGTGGCGATGCGCAGGCTCTGTCCGTCTTTCAGGGGAAAATCGCGCATGACCGCCGCGCCGCCGCCGGTGTGGCTGCCCAGGATGAGGGCCACGCGGGTTTCACGCAAAACTCCGGCCAGCACCTCCGCCGCCCCGCGGGTCTCGGCATTCACCAGGACGGCCAGCGGGAGCTGGATGGCGTGTTTGTTCTCCGCCGCGGAAACGGGCCGGCCGCCAAGACTGAACAGCGGACCAGCCTTGGTCACAAACAGCCCGGCCGTGTCAGCGGCAGCCCGGTAATCAACGCCGTCCGCGAAACGCAGGTCCAGCACGACGCCTTTGACCTTGTTGGTGGCGCTCAATTGTTGATATGCGGTGGCGACGGCGTCGGACAGCCCAGCGCCCACGCGGCCAATGCGCAGGTAAATCGTGTCATTCTCCAGTACCGCGGAGCGGGAAAGCACGCCGCTTTCGGCGGGCGGGTTGGTGGTCACCGCATCAGTCCCGACCAAAGAGGCCTGGCCGTGGAGCTGGGCCAGCAGCCCTTCCACCTCGGCCCGGTTCAGGTCGGCATCCGTGAGCCCAGGCAGATTGGCTCGCAAAAGCGTGGTGATCTCCTGAAGATTGGGAACGGCGGGGGCAGCCGCGCGGGCGAGGGTCAACGACATGCCCGCAGATAAAAAAAACAAACCGATCTTTCTCATGCGGCAAATAAGTTGATTTACACCCCCGGCAAAGTAAAGACGAATGCTCCCCGTCCGGCGGTCGGGTTTAGCCGCCTCTGCTCTATACCAATGACTTGGCCGCAATATCCCGACGGAAGTGGGCGCCTTCGAACTGAATTTTTTCTACGGCGGCATAAGCGGCGGCCTGCGCGGCCTTCAAATCCTTGCCCAACGCGGTCACACCCAACACACGCCCACCGTTCGTGACGATTTGCCCGTCCTTGCGAGCGGTGCCCGCGTGGAAAACCTTGGTTTTTGGCAGGGCGTTCGCGGCGTCGAGACCCGTAATGACTTTGCCCTTGAGATAGCTGCCCGGATAACCGCCGCTGGCCATCACCACGCAAACACTGGCGAACGGACTCCATTTTAACTCCATTTTGCCGAGAGTGCCGTCTACGCTGGCATTCAACAATTCGACCAGGTCGTTCTCCAATCGCGTGAGATAAACCTGCGTCTCCGGATCGCCAAAACGGGCGTTGAACTCCAGCACGCGGGGGCCAAACTTGGTGAGCATGAGGCCGGGATACAGGATGCCGCGGTAATCGATGCCTTCCGCCGCGCAGCCGCGCATGAAGGGTTCGAGGATTTTTTTGGAGGCATCGGCCAATTGCGCCTCGGACATGAACGGCGTGGGCGAATAGGTGCCCATGCCGCCGGTGTTAAGGCCGTGGTCGCCGTCGAGGGCGCGTTTGTGATCCTGCGAGGTGGGGAAAATCTTTGCCGTTTTGCCATCGCACAACGCATGGAGTGAAACTTCGACGCCTTCCAGAAACTCCTGAATGACCACCCGCGAGCCCGCCGCGCCAAAGGCCTTGCCGATCATGATCTCCTCCACGGCCAGCTCCGCCTCGGCCACGGTTTCGCACATCAAGACACCCTTGCCCAGCGCCAGTCCGTCGGCCTTGACCACACACCGGCCTCCGAGCGCGTTGCAGAAATGCTTCGCCTCCTCCACATTGTCAAAAGCTCCCGCCGCGGCGGTGGGAATGCCGTATTTCTCCATGAATTTCTGGGAGAAAACCTTGGAAGACTCGAACTGCGCGGCTTTTTTATTCGGTCCCCAGATGCGCAGGCCGTGCTGCTGGAACAGATCCACAATGCCCAGCGCCAGCGGATTATCCGGCCCCACCACGACGAGGTCGGGCCGGTGTTCCTGCGCGAAGGCCAGCAGCTTGGGCAAATCTTCCGCGCTGATGTCCACGCACTCGACCGCCGCGCCGTTTTTAGCGAGGTGTTCCAAGCCGATGCCGGCGTTGCCGGGGGCGCACCACATCCAGGTGACGTGCGGCGATTGCGCCAGTTTCCAGACCATGGCGTGCTCGCGCCCGCCCGAACCGATGACGAGGAGTTTCATTACTACTTTACTTATTTCACCTTCGCCACGCCCCTGCCCTTCACCACTTCGCCGATGACCCAGGCCGGATGTTTCTGCGCGCGGATAAATTTCAGCACCGCGTCCGCTTTGTCCGCCGCCACGATGGCTACCATGCCGATGCCCATGTTGAAGACCTGATACAGTTCGGCTTCCGGCACGCCGCCCTTCGCTTCAATCAGCTTGAAGACGGGCAGCATTTCCCACGAACCTTTGCGGATGACGACGTCGCAGGTCTTAGGCAGCACGCGCGGAATGTTGTCCACAAAGCCGCCGCCGGTGATGTGCGCAAAGGCCTTCACGCGATTCGGTTTGCCGGCCAGATTAAATTTCTTCACCAGCTTCTGCACCAGCGGCCCGTAGCTGACGTGGACTTGCAGCAGTTCCTCGCCAAGCGTGAGCTTGGAACCGGGTATGCGGCTGGAAGGTTTCAATTTTAGCTGGTCGAAGAAAATCTTCCGCGCGAGCGAATAGCCGTTGGTATGCAGGCCGCTGGAGGAGATGCCGATGACCACATCGCCAGCCTTAACGGTCTTCTGGCCGTTGAGCATGCGGGATTTCTCGACCACGCCGACGATGGTGCCGCTGACGTCGTACTCGCCCTTCTGGTAGAAGCCCGGCATTTGGGCGGTCTCGCCGCCGATGAGCGCGCAACCGTTCTGGGCGCAGGCGCGGGCGAAGCCCTTGATGATGTCGGTGAAGACGTGGGGCTCGAGCTTGCCGGTGCCGAGGTAATCGAGGAAAAAGAGCGGCTCGGCGCCCAGCACGGCGATGTCGTTGACGCAATGGTTGACGAGGTCGGCGCCGATGGTGTCGTGCTTGTCCAGCGCGAAGGCGAGCTTGAGCTTGGTGCCGACGCCATCCACGCTGCTGACGAGGATGGGCTCGCGGTATTTCTTGAGGTCGAGCGCGAAGAGGCCGCCGAAGCCGCCGACCTTGCCGAGGACTTCGCGGCGGTGGGTGGCGGCAAGCAATTGCGGGAGCGTGGCTTTGACTTTGTTGCCCAGATCGATGTCAACGCCGGCGGCGGCGTAGGCTTTTTGTTTCATGCGGGCGAAATTAAACCGGCAAACCGGCGTAAACGCCAAGAAAAACTTTGCGCCAAGGTGGATTTACGCCAGAATAAAACAACGCTATGCGCAGACGTTCGCTGTTGCTCGTCTCCCTGGGCCTGAATGCGGTTCTGGCCGCAGGATGGTATTTTTCACGGCCGGCGCCGCAACTGGCCCACAAACCAGCCCCGGCGACGAATGCCCCGGTCGCAGCCGAACATGTCCGCTACCTGCCGGTCTATCGGAAGCAGTTCTTCTCCTGGAGCGACCTGAACCTCACCAATTACGACACCTATATCCGCGGCCTGCGGGGCATCGATTGCCCGGAACCGACCATCCGCGACATCATCGTGGCGGACGTGGACGCCATGTATTTCCGGCAGCGGCTGGAGGGCCTCCCAGACCCGCACCAGCAATGGTGGCGGTCGGATGAGGACACGAATTTTGCCCGGCAATTCCGCGAGCAGCGCGATAACCTCGAGAATGAACGCCGCTCGCTGCTGACACGGTTGCTGGGGCCGGACTGGATACTGACCGAGGTGGCCGTCAAATATCCCATCCCCACGCCGTTGCCGCAACTGGACGGTCCGGTGCTCGGGACGCTGTCCGACGCGACCAAGCAACAGGTTTATGAAGTGCTGGACGATTTTCGCATCCGCCTGCTGGCCGATCCCAACGCGACTTCCGCCGCGGTCCAGGCACAGGATGAAAAAGATCTGCGCGCCAAGCTGACCGGCCTGCTTAGCCCGGCGCAGCTTGAGGAATTTCTGCTGCGCAACTCGCAAGACGCCGAGAACTGGCGCACCACGCTGGGCGACTTGAAATATTTCAACGCCACGCCCGAAGAATTTCGCAATCTGTTCCGGGCGACCGACGGCCTTGATTTGCAGATCCAATTGCTGGGTGACAGCGGCGACCCGGCGATCCAGCAGCAGCTCCAGAACCTGGTGCAGCAGCGTGAAGCCGCCGTCCGGACGACCCTCAGCCAGGACCGTTACTCCGAATATGTCCGTTTGCAGGACCCGGCCTATCAGGCCGCGCTGGAAGAGATCAAGGAGGGCGGCGCCGACCCGCGCATGTTGCAAACGCTATACGCCATCAACCGGACGGCTGCCTCCGATCAGGCAAGCATCGACGCCAACACCAACTTGACGGACCTCCAGGCGCAGATCGAAGCCAAGAAGGCTGAACTGGCGCAGCTTCAGGCCCAAGCCCAAGTGGAGGGTCAGGTCGTGGCCGCCGAGGCCCAAGCCGCCGCGCCAACGCCCCCGCCGCCACCCGCCCTGCCAACCCATGTCATCCAACCCAACGAAACCTTGTTGGATGTCGCCCGGGCAAATTCCGTGAACGTCATCAACATCGAGGCGGTCAATCCCGGCATAGACTTCCGCAATCTCAAGCCCGGCGACACCATTTACCTGCCGCCCACGCAATCAGCGCAATCGGCGGCGCAGGGACAATAAAATGGGCACCGGGTACTGCCCGGTTATTTGCCGATGCAGAACTGGCTGAAGATGGAGTCCAGCAAGTCTTCCGTCGTCGTTTTGCCGACGATTTCACCCACGGCGTTCACCGCAATCCGCAGATCCAGCGCCGGCAGTTCCAAGGTTACATCCGCGCGCAACGTTTCGATGGCCCGTTGCACCGCCGTCCGCGCGCGGCCTAGCGCGTCCTGATGCCGCGAATTGATGGTGACCTGCCACGCCCCGGCATCAATCCCGCCGGCCCAGACGAGTTGCTTGATGGCGTCCTTCAAAGCTTCAATCCCCTGCCCGCTCACACAGCAGACTTCCACAATTTTTGGCGCGGGAACCTTTTCCCCCTCTCCCGTCCGACGGGAGAGGGCCGGGGTGAGGGTTTCCGTATCTGCCCTTTTCGGTAGATCGACTTTGTTCAGGACAACGATGCGCTTTTTCCCGGCGAACTCGGCGAGATAGTTTTCATCGGCGTCCGTGAGCGGTTCGCTCCGGTCCAGGACGTGTAAAATAAATTCAGCGCTGGCGAGGCTTTCGCGGCTGCGGCGGACGCCTTCCTGCTCGATGGTGTCGCCGGATTCGCGCAGGCCCGCCGTATCAACAAATATCACAGGCAGGCCGCGGATGTTGGCGGTTTCCTCGATCGTGTCGCGCGTGGTACCGGCAACTGGTGAAACGATGGCTCGGTCGTGACCAAGCAGTTGGTTGAGAAGACTCGACTTGCCGGCGTTGGGGCGGCCCACGATGGCCGCACGGATGCCGCGCCGCAAAATCTGCCCCTCGGTGGCTGTCCGCAATAATTCATCCATGAAGGCCGCGCCCTGTTCCAAGCGGTCGAGTAGCTGAGCCTTGGTGTCTGGCGAGATATCCTCGTCCGGAAAATCGATGTGGGCCTCGACGTGCGCGAGGGTCTTCATCAGGTCGTCGCGCAGTTGATTGATGCGCTGCGATAATTTTCCGGCGAGTTGTTCGTTGGCGGCGGCCAGCGCCAGCTCTGTGCGGGAATGGATCAAATCGGCGACGGCCTCCGCCTGCGCAAGGTCCAGTCGGCCGTTCAGGAAGGCGCGCCGGGTGAATTCGCCCGGCTCCGCGGCGCGCGCGCCGCTCTCCAGCAAGGTGTCGAGCACCAGCTTGGCGGGCAAAATCCCGCCGTGGCAGGTGATCTCCACGGTGTCCTCACGCGTGAACGTGCGCGGCGCCCGCATCACGGCCACCAGCACCTCGTCCACGGTCTTTCCAGCGCGGATGATGTGGCCGTATTGAATGGTGTGCGTGAGCGCGGCAGAAGGCTTCACCGAACTTTTACCGGCGGGCACGAAACATTTGTCCGCCACGGCCAACGCCTGCGCGCCGGAAACGCGGACAACGGCAAGGCCGCCTTCTCCAAGCGGCGTCGCGATGGCGGCAATGGTGTCGTCAAACATGGCGGCAACTGCCGTTCTCGTTTTCACTCTGCCGGCCTTGCAGAAACAGCCGCGCCTTCTCGTAGCTTTTACGGTTCATGTAATGGCGCAGGTCGGGGTCGGTCTGGCGCGGAAGCTCGAGCGCCAGCGCGTCCAGACGTTTGAACAGCGGCGTCAAATTCGGCTTCGGATTCGCCGTGGCCATGGACTTTACGGCGGCGTCCAGCTCCAGCAACGCCTGCAGGATGTTCTGCTCAACTTCGGTCATGCCCATTGAATAACCGCTTTGTGGCCGGTTTGCCATTCGCATTTTATCGTTTTAAAACGCCCGCCGACCGCAAATACTCCCGCGATGGCAACCAAACCCCGGCCAACCGGCAACCAGCTCTTTCTCGGCATCGAATGCGGTGGCACGCGCACCGTGGCGTTGCTGGCGGATGCCGCCGGACGACCGGTCAAGCGCATCGAGGCCGGCCCGGCCAATCTGCGACTGCTATCTGCAGCGCAATTATTCCGGCATTTTAAATCTCTGGCAGGAGAATTTCCCCGCCCTGCCGCGCTCGGCATCGGCATGGCGGGAATGCGGACCAATGCCGACCGCCGGCGGATCACCATCGCCGCCGCGAGGATTTGGCCGGGCATCTCCTGCGCCGCCACCAATGATCTTGAAACCGCGCTGGCAGCGGCAGGCGAACAAAAACTCACGCGAATCCTTGTTTTAAGCGGCACGGGTTCGTGTTGCTACGGGAAAAATCTCAATGGCAAAACGGCCAAGGTCGGCGGCTGGGGCCACATCCTCGGCGACCAAGGCAGCGGCTATGAAATCGGCCTGCTCGCGCTCAAGGCCGTCGCCGCCCGGTTCGACTGCGACGGGAAATTGCCGGAACTGGGCCGCCGTTTTCTGCGCGCGCTGCAATTGAACGAACCCTCCGACTTCATCGCCTGGGCACAAGGAGTAGACAAGTCATCCGTCGCAGCCCTTGCAAAAGAGGTGTTCGCGGCGCGAAACGATTTGATTGCTGCCGAAATCCTTGGCCAAGCCGCTGAAAGCCTCGCGCAAGACGCCATCGCCTGCGCCCGGCATCTCGACGGAAAAGATACGCGCACAGAATTCATCCTGGCCGGCAGCATCCTGCTCAAGCAGCCGGGCTTCGCGAAGCGGGTTGCGACGCGGATCAAACAAGTTTATCCAAAGGCCGTCGTGTCCCCGCTAGCACGCGAGAGCGCTTGGGGGGCGGTCGAACTCGCAAAACAACAAGTCAAAGTTTCAAAGCCCGAGGTCGAAAGCCGGAAACCAGTTCGGGATGCCGAAACCAAGGCCATACCGGCAGCGCTTTCAATGACCGAATTGCGCAACCCGCGCTCGATGCACCTAGACAAGCTTCCCGTGGCCAAGGCCATTCAATTGATGCTGTCGGAGGATGCAAAGATTCCAGCAGCCATCCTCGCCGAGCGGAAGAAAATCGAGCGTGCCATCGGCTGGATTGTCGCGTCATTTAAGCACGGAGGAAGGCTGTTTTATATCGGTGCAGGTACCAGCGGGCGGCTGGGGATTTTGGACGCGAGCGAATGTCCGCCCACATTTCGCACACCGCCAGAACTGGTCCAAGGCATCATCGCGGGCGGGCAACCGGCCATCTGGCAGGCGGTCGAGGGCGCGGAGGACGACGCACCGGCAGGCGCGCGGGCCATTGGATTTCGCGGTGTTTCGCGGCGGGACGTGGTGGTGGGCATCGCCGCCAGCGGCGGGACTCCGTTTGTCCATGGCGCTTTGAATGAGGCCAAGCGACGCGGCGCAAAGACCGTTTTGCTTTGCTTTAATCCGTTCCTAAAGATCCCGCGCGCATCGCAACCCGACCTGGTGATCGCGCCAAACGTCGGCCCCGAAATCCTGACCGGTTCAACCCGGCTCAAGGCAGGCACGGCGACCAAACTGGTACTGAACCTGTTCACCACGCTGGCGATGGTGCGGCTGGGTAAGGTAAGGGGCAACCTGATGGTGGACTTGAACCCCAGCAACACGAAATTGCGCGGGCGTGCCGTGCGGATCGTGCGGGAACTGACGGGTGCGAATGAAGCGACAGCGCAAGCGGCGCTGGAAAAATCCGGCTGGGTGGTGAAAACCGCGCTGCGGAAGCTAAAGCATTGATTCGCTTCGCTACAGCGACGGAATGGTTGAAGGCAGCGCAAGCACGCTGCGGATCTGCTCGTCCAAAAAAAGACCGTACAGGAATTGCGCCAGCCCGGTGATGATGGCGAGCATGATGATGCTCATAAAATAGAGCCCGAGGGAATGCGGCAGATCCGGCACCATCACCCGCGGCAATCCCTGATAGAGAACGGAGGCCGTCAGTACCATGCCGATGCCCCAGACGGCCCAGCCGGACAAATGCGGCAGGGCATTGAGCAGGTACATCATGAAGAGCGGTCCCAGTCCATACGCCACCACGGTGAAGCTCTGGGTATAGGTCTGCCGTCCATGAAAGCTGCGCCCAATGGAACGGACGAGGAGCGCACCCACAAAGATCACCGCCACGCTCAAGCCGATTTTGATGAGGCCGTATTGGATGGCAGCCTGTTGGGGCACCGGGACGGGCCTGCCATAGTCACCCCGTTGTTTGCCCCAGTGGATGAGCCCGTAGGCCTCGCCTGCCGTGGCCAAGAGCAGCAGAGGCAGCGAGTAGATGAGCAAAATGGTCAGGATGCTTCGTTTTGCCTCGACGACCCGGTCCCAAGCCGCGGCGGAGTCAAATATCAAAAGCAAAGCCTTAATCATGTGGCATAAGTGTTATAGGACATTCTACCCTGTGACAATTTAAAACACTCCGCCGTTCGACGATCGCCGCGGAAAATTGCGTTTTCAACCCGGGTCGTTCCTGATTGAATGGCCGCATGAACGTCGATTACGGCATCTGGAGCAAGCTCACGCGCGTCGTGATCTTTCTCATCATCGTTGCCGCCGCGCTGCTGGTGTTCAACTGGTACCTGCCGCTCATCCATCAAAACGAGCGGATGCGCAAGGACATCCTCAACCTCCAGGACCAGATCAAACAGGAACAGAACACCTCCCAGCAACTTCAGGCGGAGATCGACGCCCTGCGCTCCGACCCCAAGGCCGTGGAACGCCTCGCACGCGACAAGTTCGGTTACGCCAAGCCGGATGAAACCATCGTGCGCTTCGAGGATCCCGCCACCAACCCGGTCATCGCCCACTGACGCCATGCAACATTCGCCCGGTTTTCTTAAACTCGTCCAGGAAGCGCAACCGCGCGTGAAGGAGATCACCCTTGAACAGGCGCGCGAACGGCTCGCCAAGAATCCGCAGGCCGTGCTGCTGGACGTGCGCGAGGATAGCGAATGGCAGGCCGGCCACGCCACTCAGGCGCAGCATCTGGGCAAGGGAATCTTGGAGCGCGACCTCGAAACGCTGATCCCCGACCCTGACCGCGAAATCCTCATGTATTGCGGCGGCGGCTACCGTTCCGTGCTCACCTGCGATGCCGCGCAAAAGATGGGCTACCGGAATGTCCATTCCATCGCCGGCGGCTACAAGGCGCTGGTGGCGGCGGGCTGGCCGATGGCCAAATAATCGTAGACAAATCCGGCGAGCGGTGTCGTCATTGTCATAAGAACGATGCCCGACCAACTCGCCAGGCTCTATGACGACCATGCCCAGCCGTTGTTCGCCTTTCTCCTGAATTTCACCCGCAACGAAGACGATACCCGCGAGGTGTTGCAGGAAATTTTCGTCAAATTGGCCCGCCAGCCCGACCTGCTCCGCTCCGCCCATAATGAGCGGGCTTTTCTCATCCGGCTCGCGCACAACGCCGCCATCGACCACATGCGCCGGCGCGGCACGCGCGCCCGGCGGGACGACGAATTCAGCGCCGAGAGTCTCCAAGCCTTCGCCCCGACCAGCGATCCGGATGAAGCAGCCTTCCGGGCGGGCTTGACTGCCGCATTGGTTGAAGTTCCGCCCGATCAGCGCGCGGTGGTCCACCTGAAACTTTGGGAGGGGCTTACGTTTGAGGAGATTGCCGAAGCCTTGGAGATTCCGCCTAACACCGCCGCCAGCCGTTACCGCTATGGCCTAGACAAATTGCGGGAACGGCTGCGTCCACTATACGAGGAAATCAAATGAACGACGATTTTGAACAACACCTCCGCCGCCAGCCCATGCGCGAAATCCCGCGCACATGGCGGGCCGAAATCCTCGCCGCCGCGAATCCCGCGCCCCGCAAGTCACACTGGTGGGTTCTTCTTTCAACCTTTAACCTTAATCCTTCAACCTCGCTGCGCTGGGGCACACTGGCCGCCGTGTGGGTGGTGATCTTCGCGCTCCACCACTCGACGCGTGACGCCTCGCCCGTGGTCCAGGCGAAATATACGCCGCCCTCGCCGCAGATGATCTTGGTACTGCGTGAACAGAAAGAACTTCTGGCCGAACTCGAACAATCCGGAGAAATACCCCAAGCCGACCGACCCAAACCTGTCCAGCCGAGGCCGCAAAGCCAGCGGCGTGAAGAAACAGTGACTGTATGAATGAACTTAAACCCTCCGTTTGGCACAAGGCATGGAATGAGCCACGCCGGTTTTTCTTCTGGCTGACCCTGTTTCTGTTCGTGGTCGGGGCTTGCTTTGCCATATCAGCGATTCCGCACAGATCCCCTCCGCCCGTCTGCTTCGTCGGTGTGTTAGTGACCGCATTTTTCTTCCTGCTGGCCTTCATTGGCTTAATTCTCGCATTCATTCCGTGGACGCGTCCACTCATGGATTGGCTCTTGCGCCGACGTTTCTTTGTGCTGGCCAGCATCATCACCGTCATCGCGCTATTTTATGCGGAGGAAGACTGGCGTGGCAGACGGGCATGGGAAGCTTACAAGCAGCAGGAGGCGGCGCGAGGCGAGTATTTTGATTTTGCGCACATCATCCCGCCGCCCGTGCCAGACGACCAGAATTTTGCGATGACCCCGCTGCTCAAGCCGGAATATGACTTCCAGCACACCACCAACGGGCTGGTCTGGAACGACACCAACGCACTCGCCCGATTGCGGCGGGCCGGCGTGGAGTCCCTGCCAGATAAAGCAGGTGACAGTAAAGCATATCCAGACACCGCCGATATTTTCAAAGGCACGCTGGCCAACATGGACAAATGGCAGGCCTATTTTCAGAACAATACTAATTTCCCGCAGCTCGACAGGCCGGGGAGCCGCGCGGAAGCAATTCTTTTCGCCCTGGATAAATTCAAACCTGAGCTGGACGAACTCCAGCAAGCCGCTGCCACCCGTCCGTTTTCCCGGTTTCCCATCGAATACAATCACACGCCTCCCACGGAAATCATGTTGCCGCATTTGAGCGACATAAAAGGCCTCGAGCGGCTCGCCTGCGTACGCTCCATTGCGCACTTGGAAGCGGGCCAGACCAACGCCGCGTTTGACGACTTAAAGCTGTCCCTTCGCATTAGTGACTCCATCAAGGACGAGCCCATATTGATCGACCATCTTGTGCGGCTGGCAACATTGAACATCGCGTTGAACGGATTCTACGAGGGTCTCAACCGGCACGCGTGGAACGATGCCCAACTGGCCGAATTGGAATCCAACCTCTCCTCCATCAACCTGCTCGCCGAGCTTAAACAAGCACTGCGTGGCGAGCGGGTATTCGGGGTGGTAACCATCGACTGGCTGCGGCAACAAAGCTTCCAAACCGACCTTTCTGCAGCGTTCGGATCAGGGACACTTGAAGAGCAATACGAACCCATCAACCTCCTGCCGAAAAGTTTCTTTTATTTCAACATGCTCAACGTGGCCAAGGTCGAGGAATCCCTGTTCACTGGCTTTGATGAAAACACCCACCGCATCTTTGTTAACGGGGAATATAAAAAAGCCATGGCAAGCATCGGTGCGAATGACAAAAAGCATATCCACCCGTTTTCCATGTTCGCACAGTTGATTTTACCGGCCGTGTCCAAAGCCTCGCAAAAACCTGCGCGGACCCAGACCTACGTTGACCTTGCCGTCGTGGCCTGCGGCTTGGAACGCTACCACCTCGCGCACGGAAATTACCCGGACTCGATCGACGCCCTCACGCCGCAATTCATCACCAATCTTCCCCACGACATCATCAACGGCCAACCGCTCCACTACCGCCAGACCAGCGAAGGCTACGTACTCTACTCCGTAGGGTGGAACCAGAAGGATGATGGGGGAATCGTGGCCTTTAAGAAATCCTCGGATTCCGACAGCCAAATTGTTGATCCGGAGCAAGGCGACTGGGTCTGGCAGATGCCCGGCAAAGTGACACCGTGATTCCGGCTTGGTTCATTGGGCGCAGGCGGTTATAGTCCCTGCGCCATGTCCATCGCCGACCTGCGCCGGGAATATACCATCGGTGGCCTCGACCGCCGCGACCTCGCCGCGGACCCGCTCAAGCAATTTGAGGCCTGGTTCGCGCAGGCCTCCGGCGCGCCCGGCGACCGCCTGCGCAAGATCGGCATCGCCCTCTACAAGCTCTGGCACGCCCTGCTCGGCTCCGTCCCTCCCGACGTCAACGCCATGACCCTCGCCACCGTGGGCGCGGACGGCGTGCCCTCTTCGCGCACCGTGTTGCTCAAGGGCGTGGACGCGCGCGGCTTCATTTTTTTTACCAACTACGACAGCCGCAAGGGCCACGAACTGGAAAATAATCCCAACGCCTCGCTCACGTTTTTTTGGGCGGACGACGAACGGCAGGTGTGCGTGGCCGGAAAAACCTCCAAGTTGCCACGCGTGGAATCCGAGGCTTATTTCAAAAGCCGGCCGCGTGGCAGCCAGCTCGGGGCGTGGGCGTCCGACCAAAGCTCCGTGGTGGAAAACCGCGAGGCGCTGGAAAAGAAATGGCAGGAGGCCGCCGCGAAATTTCCGCAGGAAGTTCCCATCCCGCCGCATTGGGGCGGCTATTTGCTTACCCCGGAGCGGATTGAATTCTGGCAGGGCCGCCCCAGCCGGTTGCACGACCGCTTTGTCTACACCCGCCAGCCGGACGGCTCTTGGAAGATCGACCGGCTTTCCCCGTAACGTTTTTCTCCGCATTTCCCGCGCCGGTGAATAACTGGTGAATAACTTTGGCTTGAAGGGAATTCAAATCTATGAATAATTGCTTATAAGCCATATCAGATTTGCTTAAAGCAAACCATCCACATCCTCGGAGGACAAATTATGAATACGGCGGTTCAAACAATGGAGAAGTCCGGGTCGGTCGGTGCGTGCCAGGTGGTCATCCTTTACGACGGGCTGGAAGCGCGAAACCAGGCACTACGCATCTGCAATCACCTCGTCCTGCGGTTTGAAGACGACCTCGCGTTTGATTTCAACTGGTGGCGGATGGATTTTCTGAAGGATCCCGGTCCGGCCGGACTTTGCAGCGCGCAATCCCGGCTGGCGGACATCCTCATCATCTGCGCCGACCCAGCGGGCCCGCTGGCGACGCACGTCAAAAAATGGTTCGGCCAATGGGCGCGCAGCCAATCCGAACATCTGGGTCTCCTGGTGGATCTGACCAAGGCCGGCACCCGGGAGTGGAGCGAAGTCCGGGCGACCAAATTGTTCCTCCGCGAGGTCGCCAGACAGGCCGGTTTCGACTATCTGGAAACCTCCTATGTCCCCGTGGAAAGCCTGATCACCCCTTTTGAACCGGGCCGCTCCGCCGACCAAATCCGCTTTTCAGTCCTGGAATATCTGACCGGCGAGCAGCCGCCGGCGCCGGAACATTCCGGTCTGGCCGAATAAGCCCGCCAAGCGGAATCAAGCCGGCGGTTTCTCCTCCGCTGATTCTTCCACCAATTCCTCGCCCACGACGGGGGCGATGGCTTGAAGTTTGTCACCCTCGTCCAAGTTCACCAGTTTCACGCCCATGGTGTTGCGGCCGGCCTCGCGGATATCCCGGACGACGGTGCGGACCATCTGGCCGCCGACGGTGATGAGCATGATCTCATCGTTGTCCCGCACGGTGAGCGCGCCGATGACGCCGCCGGTCTTGTCGCCGGTCTTCATGGTGATGATGCCCTTCCCGCCGCGTGACTGGGTGCGGTATTCCTCGAAGTCCGTGCGCTTGCCGATACCGTTCTGTCCGGCGACCAGCAACTTGGCGTCCTGCACAACGATGGCAGCAGCCACGAGGGCATCGTCCTTGTCGAGGCTGATGCCCCGTACGCCACCCGCGGCGCGCCCCATCGAGCGGACATCAGATTCGTGAAAGCGGATGCTCATGCCGTCCTTGGTGATGAGCACGACGTCGTCGCCCGGGTCAGTTTCCCCGGTGCTGCCGCGCGTAAGCTTCACGTCGATGAGCGCGTCGCCGGGCTCGATGCCGATGGCGATGATGCCGCCCTTGCGGACGTTTGAAAATTCGTTGAGCGAGGTCTTCTTCACGGTACCCTGCTGGGTGGCGAAGAACAGTTCGCCAGACTGCTCCCAGGTCACATCCTCCTTGTTCTCGTCCGTCTTGGACAAGATGCGGATGAGCGCGGCAACCTTTTCATCGGCCTTCAGTTCCAGCAAGTTGGCGATGCTGCGGCCCTTGGCGGCGCGGCCCATGTCCGGAATCTCGTGTACGCGCTCGACGTAAACACGACCGGTGTTCGTGAAGAACATCAGGTAATCGTGCGTGCTGGCGGTGAACAGATGCTCCACGAAATCCTTGTCGTCGGCGGTCTCGCCCTCGCGGGTGGTCATGCCGATGACGCCCTTGCCGCCGCGGCGCTGGGCGCGATACTGACTGACGTTGGTGCGCTTGATGAGGCCGTTGTGGGTGAGGGTGATGATGACACCTTCGTTGACGATGAGGTCCTCGATGGCGATCTCGCCCTCGTCGGGCACGATCTCAGACTTGCGCGGGGTGGCGTGCTTCTCCTTGATGGCGCGCAACTCCTGCTTGATGATCTCCATCACGCGCGATTCCTTGGCGAGGATGTCCAGCAGG
>Ga0206945_1022_pt1 | contig 36914 bp, 15 predicted proteins | sample Alteio_BWOrgHeat_5_FD_152982 | JGI IMG/M metagenome (GOLD analysis project Ga0206945, IMG submission 152982) | Enriched cells from forest soil in Barre Woods Harvard Forest LTER site, Petersham, Massachusetts, United States -... | ecosystem: Environmental > Terrestrial > Soil > Temperate forest > O... | reverse complement strand
ATCAGGGGATTGTCCAACAGAAAAGTGTCGTCATCCCAGATGAAGCCCGCCTGCCATACCGGCTGATAAGCCAGCGCCGTCAGCACTAACAACAAAATCCCCGGCCACCAGACCGCCAGCGCTCCCCGCGTCTTGACCGGGGCGGATGCCTTCGTCGCAGCGGGTTTGGATTTGGTCACATGTTTGCGCATCAGTTTCCCCGGATCACCAAGGGTTCGCGGCGGTTGGGACGCCCTTTTGTAGCTGGAACAGCCAAGCCCTGACAAGCTTGGGCGCGTTAGCCGCTTTGCGCCACCCCGGGTTAAGGGCGTTTTACATCCCGAAAAAAGTTAGGGCCGATGAGAGCCCAACCGTTTCCGGCTGAAACATTCTCATCGGCCCTTCAAGCCGATTGATCCGGCTTACTGCACGAAGTAGCGGACGAACACCTTCGGTTTCGAAGGACTGTAGGGCACCATATCGGTGATGGTTCCGCCGGTTCCGGCGGTGACGTTGTTGGTCGTCCAGACGGCCGGCGGCGCCAGATTGGTCGAGGTCAACAGATAGTAGTTGAACCCGGTCTGGGTGCCCACGTTGATCACCAGGTTCGCGTGTGCGCTGTCCAAATGAACCGGCTGGATGACGGGCACGGGCGCAGTGCCGGGAGTAGTGCTCACCTCGGCGGAGTTGCCGCTGGTGCCAACCCCATTGACCGCTTGGATGACGTAGTAGTACTTCGTGCCGTCGGCGGCGGAAAAGTCCGTGAAGTTTGTGTCGTTGATTCCAGAGGCGATGAGCGATTCCCCGCCGCTGGTCGTGCCTTGCAATATATTGTAGCTGCTCGCCCCGGCGGATGGATTCCAGGTAACGATGACGTAGTTGTTACCGGGCGTGGCTGTCACACCCGTCGGCGGCAGGGGTGCCGGCGGCGGGGCGGGAACGGTGCTGACCTCAGCGGAATTGGTGCTGACGCTGGACCCGTTGACCGCCTGGACTTCATAGAAGTAGGTCGTGCCGTCGCTGACAGAGTTATCCGTGTAGCCCGTACCGGTCACTCCGGTGGCGATGACGGATTCCCCGCCGCTGCTGGTTCCCTGCAGCACATTGTAGCTGGTCGCCCCGGCGCTGGCGTTCCAGGTGAGGCTGACAGTGTTGTCCCCGGGCGTGGCGTTCAAGCCGGTCGGCGCCGGCGGGGCCGGCGGCGCGCTGGGAGTGGCGCTCACCTCGGCAGAGTTGGTGCTGGTGCTGGACCCCAGGACCGCCTGGACGACGTAGTAGTACTTCGTGCCGTCGCTGACGGAACTATCCGTGTAGTTCGTGGTGGTCAATCCGGCGGCGATGAGCGATTCCGCACCGCTGGTCGTACTCTGCAGCACGTTGTAGCTGGTCGCCGTGGGGCTGGGATTCCAGCTGAGGCTGACGGTGTTGTCGCCGGGCGTGGCGATCAGACCGGTCGGCGCCGGCGGGGCCGGCGGCGGGGTGGGAGTGGCGCTCACCTCGACGGAATTGGCGCTGGTGCCAGCCGTGTTGGCCGCTTGGACGACGTAGTAATACTTCGTACCGTTGACGGCGGAATTATCCGTGTAATTCAGGGTCGTCACTCCGGTGGCGATGGTGGTTTCCGCGCCGCTGGTCGTGCTCTGCAGCACGTTGTAGCTGGTGGCTCCGGCGGGGGCGTTCCAAGTCAAAGTGACGTGGTTGTCACCCGGCGTGGCTTTCAGGCCCGTGGGCGGTGTCGGCGCCGGGATGTTGCTCCCGGGCACTACCGCGCCAAAGCTGGTACCGATGTTCCACTCGTCCACCGTGATCGGCACCCCGGACGGATTCAATAAGCCGATGGTGGTGATGGCGCCGACGCCGCTCAAACCACTGGTGACGGTGAAGTCCGCGGCCGGGGCCGTGTTCTGGCCGGCCGTCGGGTCGGTATAGACGGCGATGTTTGTCAAGGTGCCCGAGCCGGAATACATGAGTCTCAGCACATAAAGATTGTTCTGGGCATAGGTTTGGGTCGTGGCGCTGTTTCGCAAATCAAACCCGACGTTGTAATTGCTGACGGCAGTGATGCACGGAGTGCCGATGGCGGTTTGGAATTGGTGGTAGCAGAACATCACCCCGCTGCCGCTGCTGTTGAGCAATGCCAGACCGGACCGGTTGCCGCCGTTGTCGAGGCCTTGGTAGAATATGAAGCTCATCCAAACGGTCCCACTCAGTATCGGGGTCGAGAGGTTTTCATAACAACTATCGCCGCCCGATGACGACTGTAAGGCATTATTGGCGGTCGTAAGATTGGGATAGGTCAGGCCGCTGGTAATCGACGGACTGCCGTTGACCGTCCAGTTGCCGGTGAACCCGGCGGCCGTGGTCGGCGTACCGGCGGAGAGGGAACCGTAATTGAACGATTCGTAGGCGAAGGGCTGGCCCGGCGGCGTGCCGGTGACCTCCGCGGAATTGGCGCTCGAGCCGGAGCTGTTCGTGGCCGCAACCGTATAGAAATACTGCGTGCCAACGACCACGCTGGTATCTGTAAACGAGGTGGCCGCCTGATTGGTCAGTACGGTTTCCGTGCCACTGGTGGTCGAGCGGCTGACCACGTAGCCGGCCGGTGCGCCTTGGACGGGGGCCCAGCTCAAGGTCAGGGTGGTATAATTGGTGATCATCGTCACGGTCGGCACCTGCGGCGGTCCCGAGGGGGTGGTGGTCGCCTGGATGGAATTGGCACCCTGTCCGGTAGCATTCACCCCGGAGACCACATAGAAATAGGTCGTGCCGCTGAACGCAGTTGTATCAGTATAGGCCGTGCCGGTCACCGTGCCGGCGGTGGAGATAGTCACATAGCCCGAGCCGCTGTTGGTGGAGCGCTTCACATTATAGCTGGTTGCCCCGCTTGTCCCACTGGGGGCGACCCAGCTCAGGACGATTTGGTTGGCCCCGGCGGTGGCGCCCAGCCCGGTGGGGGCTGCCGGCGGCAGGGCGGCGCTTGCCTGGCTGGAGTTGACGCTTTCACCCGACGAATTGGTTCCCGAGACCACGTAGTAATAGATGTTGCCGTTGACGGCGGTGGAGTCGGTGTAGCTGCTGCCGGTCACCGTCCCGGTCGGGGAAATGGTCGTGTAGCCCGAGCCGCTGGTGGTGGATCGTTTCACGTTATAGCTGACGTCGCCGGTGCCGGCGGTCCAGCTCAGGGTCACCTGTGAATTGGTCGGAACGGTGAGCAGGCCGGTGGGCGCGGTCGGCGGCTGGCTGAAAGGCAGCGCGGATGCTTGCGAACTGTTTAAGCTCTCGCCGACTGTATTCGTCGCCGACACCACGTAGAAGTAAGTCGTGCCCGCGACCGCCGAATTGTCGGTGTAGGCCGTGCCCGTCACCGCGCCGGGCGTGGAAATGATCGTGTAACCCGAGCCGCTGGTGGTGGAACGTTTCACGTTGTAGCTGGTCGCGCCGGCGCTGCCGTTCCAGCTCAAGGCCACGAAGTTGTTGCCAGCCGTGGCACCAAAACCGGTCGGGGCCGCCATCGGGGTGGCATTCACCTCGGAGGAGTTGGCGCTGACGCCGATTGTGTTGACCGCTTGGATCTCGTAGAAATACTGCGTACCGTTGGCGGCGGTCGAATCCGTGTAGGACGGGCTCGTAACGCCGGTGGCGAGGCTGGTTTCCCCGCCGCTGCTGGTGCCTTGCAGCACATTGTAGCTGGTCGCCCCTGCGACGGCGCTCCAGTTCAAGGTTGCTTGGGAAGTGCCGCCCGTGGCGGTGACGCTGCTGGGAGCGGAAGGAGCGGTGGCAAAGCCGATCGCATCGCCATAGGTGGTGCCCACCCGGATCTCATCAAATACATCCGCGTTGCCACCACCGGCGTTCCACACGGCAATCGAGCTAAAGGTGAATTGGGATATGCCGCTAAACGAGCCGGTAGCAGTTCCGGGCGTGGCGGTATCGAGCGGGGGATTGATCCAGATGTTGCCGCTCCAACCTGAGCCGGTACCGGTGATCTTCACCACGATGAGATAGGTGGTGCCATAGGTGTCATTGCCGAAACCCGTATACTTTGCCGTTCCCGCCGCGGTCTTGCCGGTCACGGGACACACCTCAAAATTACCCGCAGTCGCCGTGTTCGGCCCGAGCTGGCCGATGGTGATACCCTTGCCAGTCGAATCACACAAGTCCAAGGCACCCCCGTTACCGCCGTTGTTGCCCTGGTTGGCAGTTGTGTTCTGGGTGAAAAGAAAGCCGACATAATACGTTCCGTTGGTGATCGAGGCGGCCAAAGAAACGATCTCGTTCTGGGCATTTTCGCTTAGGGCGTTATTGGCCACCGGGAGGTCGTTGTAGCTTAACCCGGAGACAATCGTCCCGCTGCCCGCCCAATTGCCGGTGAACCCGCCCGCCGTTGTCAGGCCGGCGGTACCGGTGGCCGAACTGGCAGATGAGCCTAAAGCTCCAGTGTTGTAATTGAAGGGCTCGTAAGCGCTGATCGCGGCGTAGGTTGGCGAAGCGCAGAACGCCGCGATGACGGCGACCAGGATTAGACGGAGGGTGGTGATGAGGTTTTTATTTTTCATAACGGCAGGACTCTGATGTTGACCTTGGGATGTTGACCGCGCACGCGGCCGGAAAATACACCGTAATACGGGATGGAAATTCGATTGGTTGTAGAATTTAACAGTTTGCACTGCACTGGATTCCATCCTTTCATCTGTTCTATTTCAGCTAACATTTCAACCGGCGAAAATTCGTACATAGCATTTGGCTGATGACGGGAAACGTAGTTGACAATATTACAAAAACAAACTCTCGTCAACTATTTTTCATTCGATTGCTACGTTTATCGTTGGGCCACTCTATAGGATACCACCATCGTCTGGATTTTCAAAACGAATACAGGGGGTTGGCTTCAATGGGATCGCACCTGCATCGGGCCGGGCTCCCTTCCGCTGGGCGTTGTTAATGTCCATCAAAGCAGGTCTGGTCCTAGTCATATTTTTATAGATGGATCGCGGTTGTTCAGTAAAATTACATTGACACTTGACGGGGGATGGGTTGTAGTTGATACTATTACGTATTCACATTATTGTCTCCATAGGGTGTGTTTAACCCTTATGGGCCAGTCAGCCGTCTCTGCACATGCAAAAAGATCAGACTGCGAGTCTATTGAAGCAAAAGCAGTCCTCCGTCCTGTTGGGGGGTACTGTCTACCATTCTGCTTCCAGTAGACCGAAAGCTGCCACCATCAGCATCGCTGGCGAACCGTTCATTGGCATCCAGCAGGTCAATGCGATGCCCCCGTTTCTGATGAGCATTGTCAGCAATGGCAATGTCTGGCTGTTCGCGGGCAGCAACTCGGCCTTCACGGCCGGCCGGACGGACTCGGATCACGCGATTTTTCCGTATCAGACGGTGGACAAAATTTTGAACCGCCCAGGCAGCGGCGGGGTGCGCAGTATTTTTCTGGTGGAACGGGAGGACGGGTGGGCCTTGTGGGAACCGTGGCAAAACAGTGGCGGAGCCTACCGGATCACACGGAATCTCTACAAAAACCTGCTGGGCACGGCCGTGGTCTTTGAAGAGATCAACAAAGACCTCGGGCTGCGTTTTTCATGGCGGTTGACGACTTCCGAAACGTACGGCCTGGTGCGCTTCTGCACGCTCGAAAATCTGACCCATGAGCCGGTGCGGGTGCGGTATCTGGATGGCTGGAATCAAATGCTCCCGCCGGGCGTCAGCCAGGAGATGTATGACCGTTACAGCATCCTTGCGACCGCCTACATGCGGCACGAATGCGTTCAGAACCTGGGGATCTACACGCTCAACGCCAAGATAACTGACCGCGCCGAACCGAGCGAATCGCTGCGCGCCGCTTGCGCCTGGTCGCTGGGGCATCCCAGCCCAACGGTGCTTTTGTCCGAGCAACAGGTGGAAAATTTCCGCCGCGGTTTGCCCGTCAAAGCCGAGACGGAAGTCCGGGGTGATTTTGGAGCCTACCTGACCGGCGATTCCGTGGAGTTAGCGCCGGGTGGTTCCCATGAATGGGTGGCGGTGGCCGACACGGGCTTGGACCACTGCGCCCTGGCCAGTCTGCGGGCCAAGATGACGTCGCCGGAAGCGTTGCGGATCGCATTGGAAAAGGATGTTGAGGAAACACGCGATGGCCTCCGGAAACGGATCGCGGCAGCGGATGGCCTGCAGGAGACGGCCGACCAGACGGCCAGCGTTCACCATTTCGCCAACGTCCTGTTCAACTGCATGCGCGGCGGCACGCTGTCGGACTCGAATGGCGTGTTGAAATCCGATTTCGCCGCGTTCATCAAATCGCGCAATCCCAAGATTTACGCCAAACACGCGTCGTGGGTGGAGAAACTGCCCGCGCCCTTGAGTTTTGAGACGCTCCGGCAGCTGGCGCGCGAGACCGGCGATCTGCATCTGACCCGCTTGGCGCGCGAGTATCTGCCTCTGAATTTCAGCCGCCGCCACGGGGATCCCAGCCGGCCCTGGAACCAGTTCACCATCCAGACCAAGGACGAGTCGGGCAACGTGATCCGGGATTACCGGGGCAACTGGCGCGATATTTTTCAAAACTGGGAGAGTCTGGCGCAAAGCTATCCCGCGTGTCTGGAATCGATGGTCGCCATCTTTCTTAATGCCTCGACCGCCGATGGCTATAATCCGTATCGCATCGCCCGCAGCGGCATCGATTGGGAGATTGAAGATCCGGATGACCCGTGGAGCCACATCGGTTATTGGGGCGATCACCAGATCATCTATCTGCTTCGGTTGCTGGAAAGTTACGAACGGTTCCAGCCGGGCGGTCTGTCCCGCGGATTGAACGAGCGGACCTTCAGCTACGCCCGCGTTCCCTACTTGATCAAGGGATTCGACGCACTGGTCCACGACCCGCGGCATTCGATCCAGTTCGATTCCGACCTGCACAAGCGCCTGCTGGCGCGCGCGGAGGAGTTGGGAAATGATGGCAAGCTTCAGGCGGACAAGGCCGGCGAGGTGCTGCATGTGTCCCTGGCGGAAAAGCTGCTCGTGCCCTTGCTCGTAAAACTCAGCAATTTTGTTCCCGGCGGCGGAATCTGGCTCAATACGCAACGCCCCGAATGGAACGACGCCAACAACGCATTGGCAGGGTGGGGGCTCTCGCTCGTCACGGTCTGTTACCTGCGCCGTTACCTGACGTTCCTTGACCGCGTTTTTGGGAACGGCGAAGCCACGGTGATGCTTTCAACCGCGGTGGCTGATTTTGCGAAGCAGATCGCCGCCAGTCTGCCCAAGGCGGGCGCTCAAGATGACGCCGCGCTTTTCAAGACGATCGCCGCGCTGGGAAAAGCGGGCGAACAACACCGGCAGGCGGTGTATAGCGGGAACCTGGGCGAATGTGTGCCGGTGCCCGTGGCGGAACTGCGGCGGCTGCTTTCCATCGCGCTTAACATGGTGGATACCACCATCCGCGCCAACCGGCGGCCGGACGGCTTGTACCAGAGTTACAACCTGCTGAAGATCGCGGACCAGAAGGCGGCGGTTTCCAATCTTTATCTGATGTTGGAAGGGCAGGTGGCGGTGTTGAGCAGCGGGTTGCTCGGGCCGGCGGAATCATTGTCCCTCTTCAAACAACTTCGCCAGAGCGACCTTTTTATAGCCGACCAGCACAGCTACATGCTTTATCCCGACCGCGAGGTCGCTCCCTTCATCGGGCGCAACACGCTGCCGCGAAATTGGACCAGAAAAGTTCCGGCCATCGCGGCGCTGGTGGCCGAAGGCGACCGCAGCGTGATCCTGTTGGACGAGGAAGGCTTCGCCCATTTTCATGGCGACCTGGACAACGCGGCCAGTCTGGGCGCGTGCTTGGACAAGCTGGCGAAGGACGCTCGTTTTGGTCAGGCCGCGCAGGCGGATCGCGCGGCGTTGCTGGAGTTATGGGAAACGGTGTTTCATCACCGCGCCTTTACCGGCCGCAGCGGGACGATGTTCGCCTTCGAAGGTTTGGGCAGCATTTACTGGCACATGGTGGCCAAGCTGCTGGTCACCGCGGAAGAATGTCATCGTCAGGCTGTGGAAACCAATGCGGCTCCGGAGGTGGTGGATGGCTTGCGCGCGGCCTACCATGATATCCGCAACGGTCTGGGCTTCACCAAGAGCCCGGAAGTGTACGGCGCATTTCCGACCGACCCTTATTCGCACACCCCGCGGCACTTGGGCGCGCGGCAACCCGGCATGACCGGCCAGGTGAAGGAGGAAATCCTCACTCGTTGGGCCGAACTCGGCATCCGTGTGGCCCAAGGCGAGCTGACGTTTGCGCCGCGGCTTTTGCGCCGCGAGGAATTTTTCGCCCAACCGCATGATTTTACCTATGTGGCCGTGGACGGAAACGATCAGACCTGGCAGTTGCCGGCCAAGACGCTGGCATTCACTTACTGCCAAATCCCGGTCTGTTACCATCTGGCCGACGTGCCTTCCATCACGGTTGAACGCCGCAGCGGGGGGCCGGAAACCCGGCCGGAAACCCGGCCGGGAAATGCGTTGGGCTCCAAGGACAGCGAAGCCGTCTTTGCCCGCACCGGCGAAATCACACGAATCACAGTACAAGTACCATGGCGCGACCTGGGTGACTGACCGCGCGAATTAGCAACATTATGACAACCCTTAGTTCTCAATCAAAATCGGTGAAACTGCCGTTCATTGAAAAGGTCGGCTACGGCCTTGGCGACACCGCCAGCAACTTCGTGTGGGCCCTGATGATGAATTTCATCATGTTCTACTACACGGACATCTTTGGCATCACGGCGGCGGCGGCGGGCACCATGCTTCTCTTCGCCCGCAGCAGCGATGGCGTGGTGGATTTTTTGATCGGGGCGGTTGCCGACCGCACCAAGTCCAAGTGGGGCCGCTTCCGCCCCTACCTCGTCTGGTTGAGCGTGCCGCTGGCCGTGGTGTTTGTCCTCGCGTTCACCACGCCTGACCTCAGCCCCGCCGGCAAACTCGTATGGGCCTGGGTCACCTACAACCTGCTCATGTTCCTCTACTCGGCCATCAATATTCCCTACGGCGCGTTGTCGGGCGTGATGACCGATGACCCGCTCGAGCGCACCAGCGTGAACAGTTACCGCATGTCGCTCGCGCAGATCGGCGGGATCATCGCCAATTCGAGTTTCATCGTGCTGATCGCGAAGTTTGGCGCCGGCAACCAGCAGTTGGGCGCCCAGCGCACCGTCATGCTTTTTAGTGCCGTGGCCATCGTGCTGTTCCTGATCTCATTTTGGACCACCAAGGAACGCATCCATCCCCCGGCGGCCCAAAAAACGCGGCTGACCCAGGATCTCAAGACCCTCTTTGCGAACCGCCACTGGGTCATGATGTTCGCCACCGGCGTCTTTAATATCATCTTCGCCGTCGTGCGCGGCACGGCGGGTATCTATTACCTCCAGCGCTATCTCAAACTGGACGCCGCGGGAGGCCCCAAGTCCTTTTTTAGATGGGAGAGCGGCCAGGGTATCGAGGTCTTTTACCTGGGGCAGATCGGCACCTGGTTTCTGATCAGCGGGCTGGCGATGATTTTAGGCGCCATGATGACCCGGTTCGCCGTCAAGCTGCTGGGCAAAAAATGGTCGTTCATCGTCAGCATGGCGCTCATCGGGCTTCTGGCCATTCCCTTTTATTTTATCCAGCCTGACCAGATATCGTTGGCGTACACCTTTCAGATCCTCAGCATGTTTTTTGCCGGCATCAACGCCACCCTGTTCTGGGCCATGGTCGCGGACACCGCCGATTTTCAGGAATGGAAATACAAGGTCCGCACCACGGGCGTGGCATTTTCCGCCACCACCTGCGCGCAAAAGGCGGGCATGGGCATAGGGGGCTTCATTGCTGGCTGCTTGATTTCGTTTTTTGGCTATAACCCCAAGGCGGCCGTTCAGAGCCCCGATGCCATCCACGGCATTCTCTTGCTGCAAAGCCTGATTCCCGCCGTGGGTTTGCTGTTACTCGCGGCCTGTTTCACCATGTACGGATTGAATGAGCAGATTTGCAAGACGATGCGCGAGGATCTGGCCCGGCGCCGGGAGCAAGAAGTGCAGGCCGATACCACGCCGGTGAAGCGGGATCAGCCCCTGCCGCCGCTGGTGGAGATTGCGGCCAAGTAAACGCTATGGATCAAAGGCGTTCCACTCATGCGAGTTGTGCTGACCATAAAATATAAGTTGACCGGAATAGCAATCGTGTAGTACAATATCTTACACAATTCGCCAAACAAATGTATCAAAGCCTTTGGTGTCAATGCAGTCCAGAGCGAGGTTTATAATTTAACCGAATCAAGTTTCTCATCAATCAACGCGTATCCACTATGAAATCATCCATAAAAAACCTTCTGCTCGCCTGCCTGACGTGTGTCGTTCTAATCGGAGGAGTGGCCCGGGGCTATTCGCAGAGTGTTGTCGGCGTGGTTGTCGATAACACCCAAACGTGGCTTGGCTACATGAACTGGACGCCGTATGGGACGGATGCCGCCGGCTATGGCGGTACGGGTGGCGGCGGCTGGGGCACCCCCGATCTCGTTGCAGTTTTTGATGCGACGGGCACGAACTACCTTACCCTGACCCCCAATACGAGCATCTACCGGGACAACCAGTTGACCAACACCTACTGGTTCAATGCGGATGGCTCCTCGGCCAACCAGATGGATGCCCTGATGTACGTGCAAAACGACGCACTGGCGGGGGATATAATCACTTTTAGCGGCGTGTGCCTGACCAACACCCTGACGAATACCTTTACCTGCACGGCCTTTGTCAAAGATTTGAACTCGGGTTATGGACTGAATGGCGCCTCGACCACTGTGCTGACGCCGGGCCAGCCTTTTTCCGTCACGCAGTACGTTCCGCCCGGGGATCATGCCCAATATGGTTTTGAGACCGTTGGCCCCAGTGTCCCCGTGAGCAGCGTTGCCAATTATGGCAAGGTGGTGATCGCGGTGGATAATGTCGATCCCACTCTGGCCCCCATCACTCCGCAGGCGTTGGTGGCGGGGCAAACGGCCACCTTCACCGTAAGGGCCACCGGCAGCTCGCCGTTCACTTACCAATGGAGCCAGATCACGCCGACCACCACCAACATTCTCAGCAACGGTGTCAAATATTCGGGCGCAACCACCAATACCCTGATCATTTCAAACGTGGCGGCGGTCGACGCGGGCGCGTATATGGTGATCGTGACGAATGCCCACGGGTCGTCGGCTTCCGGTCAGACCTTGTTGATCGTGTCTCCGCTGGCGCAAGCCCAGACCAACCTGCTCATCAATCCCGGTTTCGAACTGGGAGCATTTGCCAGTACCGCCTATACCAACGCCTCATTTTTGGGCTGGAACAATTTTAACGGGGTTGGCTTCGCCAGCACCAACGGTACTTATTACAGCAATGGTGTTCCCACGACGATCAATGTGTCGGTGGTGGACGGCACCAACTGCCTCGATATCTATAGTTTGGGCCAGGGCTCGTATAACGGGGCGTTTCAGGACACCCCGGCGACGGCTGGACAGGTTTTCACGGCGGGCGCATGGTTCCTGACCCCCACCTCGGACAAGATTTCAGGCACCAATGTCTGCTATCTGGAAGAGCAGTTCCAAAATTCAGCCGGTAATGTACTGCTTGATTACCAGTCATCCAAGCTCACCAACAGTTCCCCGGCCAGCACCTGGATGTTCCTTCAACCCACCAACATCTATGCCGCGGATTTTGTGACGCTGCTCGGCACTTCGACCAACATGGTCGCGCCGGCCGGCACGGCCAAGGTGCGCACGCAATTCACCTACGCGTCCCTGGGTACGGGAGGCGGCTCTGTTTATGTGGACGCGGCCAGTCTGCGGTTGCGCGAGGCGCCGGCCAGCGGATTGACCAGCCATACCAATGCCAACACGTCGTTCTCATTCCCCACGTACTACGCGCCGGTGTACCAAGTGCGCTATAAAACCAATCTGACTGATTCCTCGTGGACCACGCTGACCAACATCACCGGGGACGGCACGGTCAAAACAGTGTTGGATCCGAACAAGGCGCCCCGCCGGTTCTATATCATCGACACTCAATGATGTCCCGCCGCCGCCACCCGCACGTTTTCAAACGGAAAACGCGGGGGCGTCTTTTTGCTGGCGGTCCGGGCATTGACTGGCATCTTTGCCGGTGTGGTTGAAAGTTTGGCGATGGCAACTTCATCAAGCAGACAGCGGTTGCATCAGCTGTCCATGCGCCTGTTTTTAAGTGCCTGGCTGTTGGGCGGCGTCCTGTTTCTCTCGATTCCCGGAACCCTTCTGGCGGAAGAACTGCATACAGCGGCGGAAGTGCGGGGCTTGACGGTCGACCAGGCCAAGCTGCAAAACCCGGTCAAGCTGCGCGGCGTGGTCACCTTCTTTGACGAGAAGCTGTTCTCGCGTTTTATCCAGGACGACACGGCGGGCATTTACCTGGGGGGCTCCAATGAGCCGGCGCTGGAATCCGGCCAGCTGGTGGAAGTGGATGGCACCGCCAGTCCCGGCGAGTACGCCCCCGTCATCATACCGGTGCACATCCGGGTGCTGGGGAAAGCGCCATTGCCGGTTCCCCAACCGGTGACTTATGAGCAGCTGGCCAGCGGCAACGAGGACAGCCAGTTCGTGGAAGTTTCGGGCACGGTCCGGTCGGTGAACCTGGATCCGGTCTCACAATATTACCTGGTTGAGATCGTCACCGGCGGCGGCCGGTTGTCGGTCTACACCAAGACGCTGCCGGTCGAACAGCCCAACAAACTGGTGGATAGCACCGTCCGGGTGCGCGGGGTTTGCTCCACGTTGTTCAACAACCAGCGCCAGTTGTTTGCCATCCGGCTGCTGGTGCCGCGGCCGGAAGATTTGGTGGTCGAGTCGCCAGCCATGAACAATCCGTTCGCGATTCCCGCCAGCCCCATCGGCAGCCTGCTGGGATTCGCCCCCCAGGGGACGTATGGCCACCGGGTAAAGGTCGCCGGCACGGTGATTTATCAGCAGCCGGGGCAGACATTGTTTGTCCAGGACGGCCAGGAAGGGGTGAAAATCGAGAGCAAGCAGACCACCCCGTTGCAATATGGTGACCGGGTGGAGGCGCTCGGTTTTGCGGCCCAGGGTGATTACACTCCCATTCTGCAGGATGCCGTCTACCGGAAAATTTCCTCCGCCATCCCGCCCGCGGCGGTACGGGTCACGCCGAACGAAGCTTTGAAGGGAACGCATGATTGCCAGCTGGTCAAAATCTCCGCGAAGTTGCTGGAGCACGCGCAAAACGATCGCGAGCAGTTTCTCATGTTGGAAGGGGATAAATTTTTCTTTTACGCCTATCTCCAGGCGGACAAGGACGGCGAAAACGCCTTTGCCGGGCTGGAGAATGGCAGCCGTGTGGAAGTCACCGGCGTTTGCCTGGTCGAGCCCGGGGAATGGCAGGCGGGGGAGAGCTGGCGGGCCAAGTCGTTCCGCGTCCTGCTGCGCTCCCCGGCGGACGTCGTCATCTTGCAGTCGCCGCCGTGGTGGACGTTGAAGCGGGTGCTGTGGTTTGCCGGCGCGCTGGTGATCATATCGCTGGCGGCCTTGACCTGGGTGGGCGTCCTGCGCCGCCGGGTCCAGATCCAGACGGGATTCATCCGCGAGCAGTTGCAGGTCGAAGCGACCTTGAAGGAGCGCTATCTGGACCTGTTCGAGAACGCCAATGACATGGTGTTCACGCACGATCTTTCCGGCCGGATCACTTCCATGAACAAGGCCGGCGAGCGCCTGCTCCAATGCAGCCGCGAGAGCGTCATCTCCCGGAACCTCGTGGACCTGATCGCGGAAGACCAGAAGGCCGTCGCGCGGCAATGGCTGGAACAGGTGGTCAAGGGCAACGACCTGCCGACGGGCGAATGGGATTTCATCAACGCAGTTGGCAACCGGGTGAAGCTGGAGATCAGCTCGCGGTTGATCGAGCAGAACGGCCGCAGCGTGGAAGTCGAGGGCGTGGCGCGCGACATCACGGAGCGCCGGCGGCTCGAGCGCGAGTTGCTGGAGATCAGCAACCGCGAGCAGCGGCGCATCGGCCACGATCTGCACGACGGCGTTTGCCAGCAGCTGGCGAGCATCGCCTATCTGGTGGACATCCTCGGCGACAAGCTCAGCGAAAAGAACGCCGCGGAATCCGTGGACGCGGAAAAGATCGGCAGCCTGATCAACACGGCGACCATGCAGGCGCGGTCGGTGGCGCGGGGGTTGTTCCCCGTGCGGCTCGACGAAAACGGCCTGGATTCCGCCATCGAGGAATTTGCCACCGGCACGAGCAACTGGTATAAGATGAAATGCGATTTCGTCTGCGATTGCGAGCTGCCCGCCGTGGACAACGAAGTGGCGCTCCACATCTATTACATCACCCAGGAGGCGACCCTGAACGCGATCCGGCACGGAAAGTCGACCCATGTGAGGATATCATTGGTGCCGCAAAACGGTCATTACAAGATAACCATCCAAGACAACGGCAATGGCTTTAAGGATTTAGGGGCGAGCCTCACGGGCATGGGGATTCGTATCATGCGTTACCGGGCGAAAGTTATCGGCGCCAATTTAGAATTGCAGAGCCAGCCGGGACACGGTAGCTTGCTTTCATGTGTGTTCAATCCCAAATCCCGTGACCACATCCTAAAGAGCTAAGTATGGCTGAAATATCCCCCACCTCCAAGGAGCGGTCTCCCGGAAAAAAGAGCAGTTCGGCGGTCGAAGACCAGCCCGCGGGCAAGAGCCGGATTTTTCTCGTGGACGACCACACCATGTTCCGCGAAGGGTTGCGGCAGTTGATCGATCGCGAGTCCGATCTGGAAGTGTGCGGGGATGCGGCGGATGCCGAGGAGGCCATGAAACGCATCGCCGAGACCAAGCCCGACCTGGTCATCGTGGATATCTCTCTGGCCGGGACCAGCGGCATCGATCTGATCAAGAGCATCAAGGGCAACTTCGAGGACATGCCGGTCCTGGTGGTCTCCATGCATGACGAGCTGCTGTATGCCGAACGCGCCTTGCGGGCGGGGGCGATGGGCTATGTCATGAAACATGAGCCGGCCAAAACCGTGAAGGCGGCCATCCGCAACGTGCGCGGCGGCGACATGCATCTGAGCGAAAAGATGGCCAGCTCCATCATCTCCAAATTCATGCAGGCCAAGAATGATGAGCCGACGACGCCGCTGGAAACCCTGAGCGACCGCGAACTGGAAGTTTTCCAGATGCTGGGCCAGGGAAAGGGCGTGCGCCAGATCTCCGAAGTGATGGGCGTGACCATCCCCACCATCAATTCATTCCGCAACCGGATCAAGGACAAGCTGCATCTGAAATCGTCCACCGAAGTGATGCTGCACGCCATCCACTGGGTGCAGGGGGAAAGCAAAGACCCCGGCAAGCCGTATTGATGACCGCCCCGGGCCGCTTTACTCGAAGCGGATGTCGTCCAGGTAAAAGGTCAGCGGTGCGCCCTGGCCGGCGACCGACCAGCCGAAGCCGCTCTTGATGCGGACCAGATTCTTCCCCGTCAGGTCGATGGTGTATTCCTTCCATTCCGGCGTCAGCGTGACGCCGTCCAGGCCGCCGCTCGCGGAATCAAAAAACTTTTTCTCCCGGCCCAGAACGCCAAACTTGAACGCGACCACTTCGCCGCCCTTTTCGCCGCGCGCCCAAAAGACCAGCTTCGTGGCGCCGGTCAGGTTCCAGCCGCCGGCGCGGTCACCCCAATCGTTCACCGGGTCCTGCCAGATGATCCCGCCCCATTCCGAACTGTCCGTGTACTGACATTGCAGGCAGGTGGGGGCACTGTGCGGATTGTCCTGCCAGGCCTCATTCAGCTTGATCGCGGAAGTTTTGCCCATGTAGCCCGAGGCGACGTAATGATTTTCAGCGCTGGGTCTGTTTTTATAGATGTAGAACGGCAGCGACGCGGTTTTTCCCGGCGCGATCTCATCGTCCTTCAAATGCACATGGAACGGCACGTTGCCGACGCTGGCGCCGACTCCGTTGGTGACGTAGGCAAAGATGCGGTAGCCGCCTTCTTCCTTCGGGGCGCTAACAGTACAATGTTCGTTATCGCTGGTGATGATGGCGGCGGGCAATTCGGGCAGGACCGGTTCCTCCTTGCCGCCGATATCGGTTTTCGTCTGCTCCGGCCGCACCACCCAACGGACGGTGATCGGGCGCTCAGCCGGGTCGCTCGCTTTGAGGCTGACCTCAATGGTCTGGCCGGGTTTCACTTCATCGACCCCCTCGATCTTGAGCTGCTTGATCGCCGGACAGAGATCTTTCGGCGGAGTGCCCGACCATAGTTCCGTCATGGTGTCCACGGCGTTCACCTTGGTGCCATCCGGCAGGAACATCCCGTACCAAGTGGCGGTGGATTCTTGTTTGTGGCCCCAGAGGAAGGCATAGGAGCCGAGACACCAAGGCTGGTTCAGAATGGAACCAAGGTAGGCTTGGCGGTAATGGTCGGCCTTCTCGGGACTGGTCGGCTCCAGCGGGGCGCCCCAGGATGTTTTAGCGGATTCCCAAGCTCCCGGGGGGCCGAATTCAGTGATGACATAAGGCTTCAAGGGATTCAGCGCGGCGTAGCGCGAGAAGAGGCTGGCGGATCCGGCATAGCTGTTGATGCCCACGATGTCGATGTCCGGGCAAAATTTGTCGATGCTCGGGATCCGGCCGGCGCCGATCTCGGCGATCACCGTCATGGTCGGATGATTCGGGTCCAGTTCCTTGGCGATCTTCGCGGCGTCGTTGACGTTGTTCCAGATTTTCGGGTTGTCGCCGCTGGCGTAACCTTCCATTTCATTGCCGATGCCCCACATCAGGACGGCGGGATGATCCTTGTAGTGCAGCACCGTCTGCCGGACGACTTCAAGTTGTTGCTTGAGCATCTCGGGATTGTCATAACTGAACTTCTCCGTGTCGTTTTCGTGATGCAACCAGATGCCGACCGTGACGGTCAGGCCGAGTTTTTGCGCCTGATCCAGCAGCGGCGTGAGATTATCCGCGCCCCAGGTGCGCAGGGAGTTGGCGCCGGAGGCGGCCATCAAATCCAGGTGGACGTTGCCACCCGCGCCCTTGATAAAATACGGTTTGCCACCGCGCAGGAGCTGCCAGCCCCCGTTGGTATTGATCAGTTCCACCTTCACCGGCGCGGCCGGCAATTGGGCGGCAAATGCCAGCCAGCCGAGGCAGAGTGCCAATGTGAGTTTTAGAGCGGAGCGCACAGGTTTCATTTTACAGATTTGGTTGATGGCCATCGCCCTGGATGTGGGTGGTGGCCGGGTGAACAGCGAAGGGGCGATTTATTCGTAGCGGATGTCGTCCAGGAAAAAGACCACCGGCGAACCCTGGCCGGCGAGCGTCCAGACAAAACCCGTTTTGATGCGGGTCAGGTCTTTGCCGGTCAGGTCGATGACATATTTCTTCCATTCCTTCGTCAACGGGACGTCGCCGGTCTCGCCGGTGGCGCTGTCAGGATATTTTTTGTCCGACCCGAGGATGCCGAATTTGAAATTAACGGTTTCGCCTCCCTTGTCCCCGCGCGCCCAGAAGGTCAGTTTCTTGTGCCCGGTCAGGATCCCGCCGCCCGGTTGATCGCCCCAATCGTTGGCCCGGTCCTGCCAGACGACCCCGCCCCAGTTGTCCGCCGCGCTGTATTCGAAGCGCAAACACGTTTTTCCGCCGTGCGGGTTGGTGGTCCAGCCGTCATCCATCTTGATGGCGGTGGCGTTGCCCATCCAACCGGCGGGGAGGTAATGATTATTCGTGCTGCCCTTGTCATCGTAGACGGTGAGAGGCGGCTTGGCGGCGCTCACGGCGGCGGGGGCGTCTCCGGCGCGGGTGGTTTGGACACTGGCGCAGATGCCGGCGAAAATGCATCCCACGACGAAGCGGACAAGCAGCGAAACTCTGTTTTTCATATTTCCATGTCTTCGTACTGGCGCGTTTTATCCGCCGCGTTTCATTCTCCTGTCCGGGGCGGGGCCAGGCCGTTGAGATTAATCTTCCGGCAAAAAAACGCGGGCTGCCTTTTCGCCCGCGTTTTGATCAAGTGATGATTCGATGCCTGCGCAATTACGGCAACTCTTGCAGGACCTGATAAAACTTAACGGGGCTGTTGGCCGAATCGGTGACGGAGTTGGTGGTGCCATTGCCGGACACAACCGCCCCGAGATTCGCCCACGGCGTGCCGCCATTCGCGATGGTGGTGGTCACTTGCGGCTGGTAATTGGTACCCGCGCCCGAGGCCCAGCTGACCTGCACACCCCGGCCAGCGGTGGCGGAAAGGATGTTCGTGGAGCCGGGGCTGCTGCTGCCGCCTGAACCAAGCGACACATCGTCAAAATCGATCGCGGCAAACCAGCCGATGACCGCCGCGCTGGCGATATGGAAATAGACGGTTCCCGAGGTGGCTGCCACTGGAGCAGTGACGTTGACCGTGGTTAGCGCGTAGGTGTTGTTTCCGGGGGTGAAATTAATGAAACCGGTATCGGTGTTATCGCTCCACAGAATCCGGTATTGGCAGCTGTATCCCTGGCTTCCGGTCTTGGCATCCGAGTAGAAGGAAAACGGATAAGTCGTCCCGCCCGTCACCTGCACCGTCTGGTGGAATTCCAACAGTGGCCCGGCGTTTTGGGTGGTGAGCAGATAAGCCTGGTAATCGAAGGCGCCGGAATGCGGATTGTCGTTTGTGCGGATCCCTAAAACTGTCCCGTTGACGGCCTGGTCGATCGACCAACCCACGGCGTTGGTGGCCGAGGCTCCTGCGGTCTCAAAGCTGCCATTGGTCACCGCGCCGCCGCCACTGCTGGTGCCGGGATTGATCTGCAGCACCTGGTAGAAGGGAGCCTTTGCATTTACAAACAGCGAGGTGGTGGTGTTGCCGGAGATGAGCCCGCCAAGGTTGGACCATGTGTTGCTGTTGGCCGATGATTGCGGCTGGTAGGTGGCCGTGGGACTGGTCGCGTTCCAGCTCACTTGCGTGCCGGACTTGATGGCGCAATTGACCTGATTGGTCTGGCCGCCTCCGCCTCCGCCTGATCCGGCAAGGGTCAGCGAAACGTCGTCGATCAGCACCTCGCCAAATTCGTTCGCGTTGGCGCCGGTGGCGCCGTAAATCTGGATGTATACGCCCACGGCACCGGCGGGAGCCGTGAGATTGTTGGCGGTGATCTGGGTCCAGGTGCCGGCGCCGCCGGAGAAGGGGACATAACCCGTTCCGCCGCCCAGCAGCGCGCCGGTGCCGTCCAGGAAGGAAACGACGTAGTTCTGCACATAACCGGCGTGATCGTTGCTGACTTGATAGGCCCAGAACGAGAAGTTGTAAACGTCTCCCGAATTGATCGTGCCGCCGCCCGAGTTGTACGTGTTCTCGTCAATCTCGGAGTTGTTGGCGTTGGTGGAGGCATTGGTGCAGACCAAGTCCGCGCTGAAGCTTCCGCTATGGGCGGTGGTGCTGTTGATGATGGGCGGTTCGCTGCCTACCGCAGCCCAGCCGGTGAAATCGCCGGTTTCAAAACCGCCATTGACCACGGAAGTCTGGGCGGAAGCTTGGTTTGTCGAAAGTGTCAGAATCCCACAGCAGGCGATTGCCAAGGCGATTACATATTTGTTGCTCTTCATTAGTACTCCTTTGATTTAATTCGGAATTGTAGAATTTATGACGCGGATTTCATCACGCTATCAAACCGGCGGCATTTATGCCCGTCGCGCGACGGCTGCACTTGCTTGAAAGGGGCGTTCGCAATAATCATGGACTGCCGGTGCTATTAGGTGATTGAAACTAGTACAAAATACTACACGTCCGAAGGCGCGTCAACGACAAACTTTGGACCACAAAAGCCCCCCGGACTGGAGATCCCTGATGAATGTCGATTCTCCCTGATTACCGGGACAATAAGTCAGGACACCACGTTTTTCCCGAATCAGGAACCATGGGGACGGCAATCAAACCCATGCCAGCAGCCGCAATGCACGGCGGAAGGGCGATTTGTATAAAAAACCTATTGACATAGTACACGCAAGGTAGTATAGAATATCACAAATCCCAACACTACAGGTCATACTGAATGCAAAATAACACCATGAGGCCCGCTGATTGCCTCGAAGCTGTAACATCTCCGATTGCTGATTTGGTCAATCCGCGGCAGGGGGCCAATAAAATTCAAAAGGCGAATGGCAGATTCATCCCAACCAACTCAAGCGGGAGCCGTGGAGGGTTGGGTTTTACTCTGATTGAATTGCTGGTGGTCATCGCAATCATCGCCATTCTTGCCGCATTGCTGCTGCCCGCGTTGGGCAAGGCCAAGGTCAGGGCCCAGCGAATTTCCTGCTTGAGCAATTTGAAACAATTGCAGCTTGGCTGGACGATGTATACAGACGATAACCAGGATCATCTGCCGGACAACCAGCAGGGAACTCCAAGCACCAACAATAATTGGGTGGGTGGCAGCATCACGGTGGCTCCAGGCAATAGCGATGTTAACCAAATCAAGGGGGGTGAGATTTACCCTTATGTGAAGAGCGCGGCCGTTTACAAATGCCCGGCGGATACGCGAACGGTCAATTTCCCGCTGGCGGCCGGCACGGCCACGATCCGCAGCATGTCGATGAATGCCTTCATGGGTTCGCCTACATCCAGTGACCCCAATGGCGTGGCGCCATTTGTCGCTGGTGGAAAGCGCATGGTGGTCTTTACTAAAAGTTCGGCGATTGCCAGTGCCCCGGGCGGCACCTCTCAATATTGGGTGTTTCTGGACGAAAACCCCGCCAGCATTAACGATGGTTGGTTTGTTTGCAGTCCGGATACCGCCGCGCCAACCAGCACTTCAGGTCTCTGGTGGGATATGCCTGCGAGTTATCACGCCAATGCGGGGGGGATTTCCTTTGCGGATGGCCATGCGGAAATCAAGGTCTGGACCGATTCGGCCTTGTTGAAATTCAAGACGCGCACCGGTCCGTCCATCCCGTATGACCCTACATCGACCGACCTGGCCTGGCTCGCCCTGAGAAGCACGTACACCACCCAGTAAGCGGGCGTCACAAGCAGCACCTTGCAAACGGCTGGTTGTCTTTTTTAATAAAAACGAACCGAAATATTATCGTTGACAAAATAACGCCGTTGTAATACATAAGACTGCAACACCGGATTCCAACAAAACACCAAGCCGCACGTTTTGTCGATACAGGTCGGAAAAATTGGCAGTTCAGTGGTAGGAAAATTCAGTGGTAAGAAAAAAACGGCACCCGTTCAAAATGAACCCTATGAACCCTGTAAAACCCCTCCGTCAGTCGGCCCTTTGTCAAATCGCCGGAACGTTTGTGCAACAGTCGGATGTCAACCCTCAGAATCCCCTCGCTATGAAAAACAGAAGCCTTATCGCTGTCGTCGGTAAAATTTTGGTCGCGTTCATCGCGGCGTTTTGCGTTTCATCGGGCTACGCCACGATTAGCGCTTACGAGCCGTTCAATTACACCACGGGAAGTTTCTCAGCTCCCGCCAGCACCGCCACTGCCACCGCCGGGCTGACGACAGCCGGGGGATTTACTGGCAGTTGGTCGGGTAGTGGTACGATTGTCTCCGGGCTGACCGACTCCACTCTCCCGGTAGCCAACAACGCCTTGAGTGAAAATGCTCAGACTGCAACCACCACCTTGGCCACCTCGATCACCAGTGGAACGTACTATATTGCTTTTCTGTTCCATCAAAACACAACTGCCAATACGGGCAATAACGGTGGTAACGCGTCTGGTTTCGAAATCGTCAACTCCGCCAACACCGGTATCATTTTTGGTCAAACTGCGGGGTTCAGCGGCACCGCGGGAAATTTTCAATTGTGTCCCGTAACGACCAAGACCACGGTTGGAGCTTCAAAGTATTCCGGCAGCGGCAATGACGTCTACGGCACCACGTATCTCATGGTCGTGCAGATCACCGGCAGCGGCTCGGGTTGGAGCGGCAGCGTCTGGATCAATCCTCCGGTCGGCACCAGCTCACCTGGGACGGCAACAGGAACCTTTACCGGCATATCCCAATTTACTTTTAGCCAGATCACCCTCTGGAACGCGGGTGGAGGTAACGCTGATGTGTTTGACGAGATCCGTATTGGTACCACCTACGCCGATGCGATCGGCTTTGCCGCCGCTCCGTCTGCTCCTGGCAGCGTCGTCGCCACGGCGGGCACCTCGCAGAATACTTTGAGCTGGGCCTCCTCCTCGGGCGCGACCAGTTACAATGTGTTGCGCGGGACGAGCTCCGGCGGGGAATCGAGTCTCTCCACGGGAGTAACGACCACGGGCTACACTGATTCGACTGCGGCCAACGGCACGAAATACTACTATCTCGTTCAGGCGGTCAGTTCGAGCGGCACCAGCGGCAATTCCTCCGAGGTGAGCGGCACCCCCATCGCGCAGCCGACCGGCTTCTCGGCCACGGGCTCGGCCAATCAAGTGACCTTGAGTTGGAGCTCCGCCTCGGGCGCGACCAGCTACAATCTGAAACGTTCTACCAGCACTGGCACGGAAGTGAATGTCGCCAACTTAACGGGCACGGCCTATACGGATACGGCAGGCGGGGCTGGGATTGTTGATGGCACCACTTATTTCTATAAAGTTTCGGGAACGAATGTGAACGGTGAAAGCACCTCAAGCTCGGAACAATCTGCGACCCCCACGCTCGCGGCGCCCGCCGCGCCCACCGGCGTGACGATGACCGTGAACAGCACGCCGCAGGTGACTTTGAGCTGGAGCTCCTCCGTGGGTGCGACCAGTTACAACGTGTTAAGTTCCACCACCAGCGGTGCGGAAACGTCCCTTGCCACCGGATTGACCAGTACGCACTACACCGATTCCACTGCGGTCGACGGCACGATTGTTTACTATGAGATCCAAGCGGTGAACGCTGCCGGGGCAAGCCCCAATTCCTCTGAAGTCAGCACCAATATGCCCCCGGGAACTGCGACCGGCCTGAGTGCCACGCCCGGGATCAATCAGGCCACACTTACTTGGACCGCACCCACTGGCGCAAGCCCGGCAACCAGCTACAACGTATTGCGTTCCACCACCAGCGGTTCGGAAACGAGTCTGCAAACCGGAGTGGGGACCACGGCCTACACCGATTCCACCGCGACCGACGGTCATACCTATTACTACGAGGTTGTGGCGGTGAACGCGAGCGGGCATAGCGCCAACTCCAGCGAGTCGAGCGCCCTTCTGGTGCCCGCTGCCCCGACCGGGGTGACGGAAACGCCCGGCGACAACCAGGTGACCTTGGGTTGGACCGCAGCCAGCGGCGCGACTAGTTACAATGTGTTAAGTTCCACCACCAGCGGCGCGGAAACCACCCTGGCCACCGGAGTGACCAGCCCGGCCTACACTGATTCCACTGCGGTTGATGGCACGACCAGTTTCTATATCATCCAGGGTGTTAATGCGACCGGCAACAGCCTCAACTCCGCCGAAGTAAGTTCCGAACCCGCCCAGGCATTGACCGGGCTGTCGGCGACCCCGGGATCCAATAGTGTCGCCCTGACATGGAACGCCTCCACGGGCGCCGTCAGCTACAATGTGAAGCGCTCCACCACCAGCGGTGCGGAAACGACCATCTCCACGTCCGGCTCGGTGACCAGCGGAGCCTACACGGATACCACCGCGGTCAACGGCCAGACCTACTACTATAAGGTTTCGACGGTGAACACGACCGGTGAAGGTGCCAACTCTGCCGAGGTGGGACCGGAACTGATGTTCCCGGCCATCCCGGGTGGCGTGACGGAAACTCCCGGCGATACTCAGGTGACCTTGTCCTGGAGCGCGGCCGCCGGCGCGGTCAGCTACAATGTGATGGAAGCGACCACCAGCGGCGCGGAAACGATCCTCACCAACGTGACGGGCACGTCCGTCATTGATAACATCGCGGCGGTCGACGGTGTGACCAATTTCTACATCATCCAGGCGAGCAATGCGACCGGGGTTGCCAACTCCGCCGAGGTGCAATCTGAACCCATCCAGACGCCGACCGGCCTGACTGCGGTCGCGAACAGTACGCCCCAGGTGGTCTTGAGCTGGAGCTCCGCCACCGGTGCGACCAACTACACAGTGCTGCGCTCGACGACCAGCGGCACGGAAACCACCCTCGTCACCGGTGTGGCAACCGCGGGGTACACTGATTCCACCGCCGTTCCCGGCAACACGTATTTCTACAAGGTAGCGGGCGCAAACTCGACCGGTCAGGGCGCCAACTCTGCGGAGGCGAGCGCGATCATGGTGCCGGCCACCCCGACTGGTGTGGCCCAGACGCCCGGCGACAGCCAGGTCGCTTTGACTTGGAGCGCCGCCAGCGGCGCGACCAGCTACAATGTGCTCCGTTCCACGACCAGCGGCTCGGGCTATTCAACCATCACCTCGGTGTCGTCGCCGACCACGGCCTACACCGATACCGGCTTAACTGACGGCACGACCTACTACTATGTCATCCAAGGTGTCAATGCGACCGGCAACAGCGCCAATTCTTCCCAGGTGACCTCCGCGCCTCTCGCCGCGGTCACGGGTTTGGGAGCCACGGCCGGAAACAATAGTGTGGCCCTCACTTGGTCTGCCGCCAGTGGCGCGACCAGCTACACCGTGAAACGGTCCACCACCAGCGGCGCGGAAACCACCCTCGTCACTGGAGTGACGGCCGCGGCTTACACCGATTCCACCGCCCTCAATGGCTCGACCTATTACTATATCGTCCAAGGGGTCAATGCCACGGGCACCGGCGGCAATTCTTCCGAGGTGAATTCCACCCCGACAGGACCGCAGGCGCCCACCGGCCTGACCGCGACTGGCGGCAGCGGACAGATAACGTTGAGTTGGACCGCCGGCACCGGCGCGACCAGCTATAACGTGAAACGCTCGACTACCAGCGGCTCGGGTTATGTGACCCTTACCGCGTCCGGTGCGCAGACGACCACGGCCTTCACGGATACAGGCACGGCTCCCGGCACCACGTATTTCTATGTGGTTTCATCGGTCAACGGCGTGGGCGAGAGCGCCAACTCCGCCCAGGCCAGCGCCGCCCCGAATGCTGCGGGAGCCGCGGTCTATGAACCGTTCAATTACAGCTCGATCACCGCCGGCACCACCCACACGGGCACCGGTGAGACCGGCAATTGGGCAGGCAGCGCCTCGATCGTCACCGGGCTGACCTATTCCGGCCTCACGACGGCCAATAGCGCGATCAGTGAAAATGCGCAGAACGCCAGCATTGGTCTGTCCAGTTCAATCACCAGCGGAACGTATTATATCAGCTTCCTTTTCCGTCAAGCTACCTCGGTCAATGGCGGCAACAACGGTGGCAACTTCTCCGGCTTGGAGTTGGTCAACTCCAGCGGCACTGGCATCGTCATCGGCCAGGTCAACACCTTTAGCCAGAGTCAGGGTGATTTTGGTGTGGCTCCTATCACCACTACGACCTCGATGGGCACCGTACAGGGTCAGAATAATGCGGGTGACACCTATGGCACCACTTATCTAATGGTGATAAAGATCACCGGATCCGGCTCAGGTTGGAGCGGCAGTTATTGGGTCAATCCCACGATCGGCAGCACGGCGCCCGTAACGACCACCGGGACGTTCAGTGGCATATCTCAATTCACCTTCAGCCAGATCACCCTGTGGAATGCAGGCGGTGGTAATGCCGACACATTTGATGAGGTCCGGGTGGCCACCAGTTACGGTGCGGCAGTGGGCCAGACCGCCGCGGGCACCCCCACCATCTCCTCGGCTACGCCGCTCAGCGGCCAGGTCAACTTGGGTTGGAGCACTGTTTCGGGTGCGACCAGCTACAACGTGCTGCGTTCCACCACCAGCGGCGCGGAACAGTCCTTGGTCACTGGATTGACCAGCCCGGCCTACACCGATTCGAGTGTCGTCAACGGCACGACTTATTACTATGAGGTCCAGGCGGTCAACGGCATTGGTGCCGGTTCCTTCTCGTCAGAGACGAACGCCACGCCTGTGGCGGTTCCCGGAGCGCCGACCCTTGCCACACCCACAACGGCGGCCAATACTGTCTTCTTGAGCTGGACGGCGCCGTCCACTGGCGGCCCGGTGGTCAGCTACACTCTGAAACGTTCCACTACCAGCGGCGCGGAAACGTCCTACGCCACCGGATTGACAGGCACGGCCTATACTGACAGTGCGGCCGCCGGCGGCAATACCTACTACTATGTGCTGCAAGCATTGAACGCGAGCGGCACAGGCGCCAACAGCTCGGAAGTCCAGGCGTCGCCTCCCATTGCCCTGCCGAGCGCACCCGCCAGCCTGACAGCGACTGCGAACACCACGCCGCAAGTGGTCTTGAGCTGGCCGGTCGGCACGGGAGCCGCCAGTTACAACGTGAAACGTTCCACCACCAGCGGCGCGGAAACGACCATCTCCACGACCGGCGCGGTGACTGGCACCGGCTATACTGATTCCGCCGTCGCCAACGGCAACGTCTATTACTACGAGGTGTCGTCAACCAATTCAGCGGGTGAAAGCGCCAATACCGCCGAAATGACCGCCAGCATGGCGCCGGCAGCGCCGACGACCTTCGGCGCCACGGCGGGGTCCAATCAGGTCACCTTGAGCTGGACAGCACCTGCCGGAGCGAGTGGGGCGACGAGCTATAACGTGCTGCGTTCGACCACCAGCGGCGCAGAAACCAGCCTCGCCACCGGAGTGTCGGGCACGGCCTACACCGATTCGACCGCGCTCAGCGGCACCACCTATTTCTACAAGGTCGCGGGCGTGAATACGACCGGCCAGGGTACCATCTCCTCCGAGCAGAGCGCCACCCCGACGGGGGCGCCGCAAGTGCCGACGGGTGTGAGTGCGACCCCCGGCAGCGGGAGCGTGGCCCTGTCTTGGACTGCCTCGTTGGGCAATCCGGCCAGCTACAACGTGCTGCGTTCGACCACCAGTGGGTCGGAAACGACCCTCGTCACCGGGGTGACGGGCACGAGTTATACGGATAGCGGCACGGCCCCGGGCACGACCTACTATTACGTCATCTCGGCGGTCAACACCTATGGGACCAGCGCCAACTCCAGCGAAGTGAGCGGCGCCCCGCTTGCGACCGGCGCCTCCGTTTACGAGTCGTTTAATTACAGCTCGATCACCGGCGGCACCACTACTCCCACCGGCACCGGTGAAAGTGGTACTGCTTGGTCGGGCTCCGGCTCGATCGTCACCGGGCTGACCTACTCCGGCCTCACGACGGCCAATAACGCGTTGAGCGAAAATGGGCAAAACGCCAGTGTGGGATTGGCCAGTTCAATCTCCAGCGGGACCTATTATGTGAGCTTCCTTTTCCAGCAAGCTACCGGAGTCAATTCCGGCAACAATGGCGGTAATTTTGCCGGCTTGGAGTTGGCTAACTCCAGTGGCAACGGCATTGTCATCGGCCAACTAGCCACCTTTAGCCAGTCGCAGGGGAGTTTTGCAGTAGCTCCCATAACCAGCACGACCTCAGTGGGGAGCGTGCAGGGTGTGGATAACGCAGGTGACACCTATGGCACCACGTATCTCATCGTGATGAAGATCACCAGCACCGGCTCGGGTTGGAGCGGCAGCTACTGGGTCAATCCCACGATCGGCAGCACGGCCCCCACGGCAACCGGGACGTTTAGCGGCATATCCCAATTCACCATCAGCCAGATCACCCTCTGGAACGCGGGTGGTGGTAATGCTGACACGTATGACGAGATTCAAGTGGGCGCCACCTTCGGCTCGGTGGTGGGTGTGACTGCCCCGTCCAGTGCTCCCGCCGGGGTGAGCGCCACGGGTGGCAACAACAGCGTGGCCTTGAGCTGGACCAGCGTCTCGGGCGCGACGAGCTACAACGTGCTGCGTTCGACTGCCAGCGGCATCGAACAGGGCCTGGCCAGCGGAGTGACCGGCACGGCCTACACTGATTCAACCGCCACCAATGGCACGACCTACTACTATGTCGTCCAGGCGGTCAACGGGGTTGGCGGCAGCGCCTTCTCCTCCGAGGTCAGCGCCACGCCGGCGCCGATTCCGCCGACGGCGAACCCGGTGACGTACCTGCGTCCGGATAATCTCGCGTTGAAGATCAAGATCTCCGACTTGCTGACCAACGTCTCCAATCCGGATGGCAATCCGCTCACGCTGGTCGGAGTGGGCATCGACGGTTACAACCTGACGACCACCAACGGCGTCACCCTGACCACCAACAGCACGTTCATCCTCTACACCAACAGCGTGAGCGCAAACGTGAATGACAAGTTTGAGTACACCGTCAGCGACGGGATCAGCAGCCCCGTCAGCGGGGTGTTGACGATCACCCCGGTGGGTGGCCAGACCGGGCAGTTGAGCGGCTCGATGAGCGTGGATGGTTTCGGCAACGTGGTGATGACCTTCTACGGGGTTCCCGGTAGCCAGTACAATATTCAGGGAACGCCCAGCCTGACGCCGCCGATAACGTGGACAAACATCCCCGGCTCGCCGTTCACAGCCTATACCAACGGATTGATCAACGCCACGGACACTCCGGCAGGGTCCTCCGAGTACTACCAGTTGAGCACCCCCTAACCCGGAAGCGACCAGATAATCAACTCTAACGAAATCAAGATTATGAAAATGAGCATCAAAAAAGTGACCGTGGCGCTGGCGGGTATGATGGCGGCGGCGAGTGTCAGCCAGGCCACGTTGTTGACTGACAGTTGGACCGGGAGCCAGGCCATCCCGGATGGCAATTCAGCGGGCATTGCCAATTCCCTGAGCCTTTCGGATCCCGGCGGGGCGCTCATTCAAGATGTGACCGTGAACTTCACGATCAGCGGCGGCTACAACGGCGACCTGTATGGTTATCTGCTGTTCCAGCCCACGGGCGGGGGGGCGCGGCCACGCAGGAAGTGTTGCTCAACCGGATTGGGACCAGCCCGAGCAACCTGCTCGGCGAGTCGGGGGCCGGGTTTAACGTGACCTTGAGCGACACCGGCTCGACAGACATCCATGCCGCAACGGGGAGCCCGGTGACGGGGACTTATACGCCCGACAGCGCGAGCACGCTGGACGCGACGTTTGGCGGGATTTCGGCGGACGGAACGTGGACGCTGTTCCTGGCTGATCTGTCCGCCGGTGGCGGAACGAGCACGCTGACGAGTTGGGGCGTGGGCATTTCCGTGGTGCCCGAACCCGTCACTTGGGCGTTGATCGTGTTTGCCGGTTTGGCCCTAACCTTAAGGCTGATCTTTTTACTGGAGCAAAAGGCGCGGGCCTCGCGCTTTCCAGGTTCCCAAAAGCGTGTGACTTCTAAAGGAGGAGAAACAACATAAGTGGAATAGGCACCTGTGGAGGATGTCAATCTGGCATCCTCCACAGGTAACCACTTGATGGTTTTTTGGGCGGTTAGCGCGCAGTCATGAATTAAGATGAAACTGTATCTGGCAAAAATCACGGCGGGCCGGGTTTTGCTGCATATGGGTTGCATCTGCCGGGGAGGATCGTGGCGGTTTCATCTGGCCGGTATGCGGCGGGAGTTGGGGTGCATGTGGCGGAAGTTCTGGAGGTTTGCGATGCCGCAATTTTGATTTTGTTGGGCGGGGCTTGTGGGTGGAAGGTCTTGGTCTTACTGAAGGTGGCGCATTTTTCATAGGCGATGCGCAACTGGCACCAGTATTTCCGCAAAGACCCCCATTGAAGGTGCGCGTTATCATAGGCGTTGTGCATTCTAACACCGGCCCGCCCAACTGCTTTTTTAGCAAGACACGGCCCCGGTATTTTTTATCCTCTACAGGTACTTTCACTTCAACATCTTGGTCTCAAGGTCTGCCCGACACTCACTTTATTGCTCACATTTGTTTGATATTATTTAAAATTTGTAGTATAGTTGTTTACAAATCCGCCCCGTAGCCCCTTTAAAATGGCATGGGGGGATGGGTGGGGAAATTCTAAAAAGAGTTCGAGTTATTTTGATAACCGTTCTGAAGGGTTGGGGCGGTTTTTGTATGTATCCGTGAAGCGGGTGCGGCAGGGAGCGGCAATAAAATGGATTTTTGACGCAGTTCGGATGAAGTTGATTGGGTTCAGTATGATTTTAAACAATTTTTATTACCGAGTTTCAACGTCCAAACACGCCCGGCTGTTCGGTTGTCTGCTGTTTGTCTTGGCGCTGTCGGGCAGGGAGGTTTTGGCCCAGGCAGTGATTCCGGCGGGTGCCGGTTCGTATGCCTCCTTCCCTCCGGCTTCGGCGGGCGCGACGGCGCAGACGACGTCGACGCAGTCGCTCTATGTGGTTTCGAGCAACGTGCTCCCGGTGCCCAGCAATAAATGGTGGACGGATGCGGTCATCCACCAATATGCGGGCAACTTGTGGGCATCTCCCATGGCGGTATCCGCCAATGCGCAGGGCATCGATATCTTCATGCCAAATTTCGACACGGTCTACGACGGGGCTCATTCATTTCTGGGGGTGAATTTTCAACCGGAACTACCGCTGGCCATCCAGGCGGCGGGCTTCGCGCCGGTCTCCTCGGAAGCACTGAGCTGGGGGGACTGGACCATGTCCTTCCGCATGCAACAAACCGCGAATCAATTCATGGATGTGACGGTCGGCCACGGGCTGCCGTATACCTGGATGCAATTCACCGGCATCAGCCCCCAGATCGCGCTGCCCATGACCGCCAGCTATTTTGATGATTCGAACAGCCCGGTTTCCTTTCCGCTGACGACCAATCATTTTGGCCTCACGTATTCGAACAAGGTTTACGGTATCTTTGCGCCGGACAACACGTTGTTCACGTTCAATAACGGGGTGATCAACGTCACCTTTGCCGGGACCAATACCTATCTGGTGGTCGGCGGCATGCCCGCGACGACCAATCTCGCCTATTTTTCCCAATACGCTTATGCGAGGCCGACGAACAGCGTGATGAACTGGGCATACAACCCCAGCGCGGGCACGGTGACGACGAGCTGGCACCTGGCGCTGCAATCCTTGAACGGCACCACGACCAACATGATCCAAGGTTGGATCCCGCATCACTGGCGCAATGCCAATAATTTCGTCTACAACGGGCTTCAATACTCGGTCGCCCGCGGGCTCATGAAGTGCACCACGGGCACAGATTTTCAGATCGTCTATAATTTCAACGGGATTCCGCCCACGCTGCCGGCCCCGGCCGTGCTGGGCGTGACGAATGATTACAGCGCGTCGCGCATGGTTTCCTATCTGACGGGTGTCGCCGCCAACACCGGGGTGGCGGCGGACACATATGATGGTGGCCGGGACATGTTCCGGTATGCGCAGAACATGGTTTTCGCCAACCTGATGGGGCAGTCGGTGCTGGGCACCACGCTGGCGAACACGCTGCGGACGGCCTTGACCAATTGGTACACCTATACGCCGTCGTCGGACGCTAATTACTTCGCGGTTTATCCGGCTTGGAAGGCGCTGGTGGGTTTTCCCGCCGGCTTCGGCTCCGACCAGCTCAACGACCAGCATTTTCACTACGGTTACTTTGCCCATGCCTCGGCGTTGCTGTGCATGTACGACCGGAATTTCGTGACCAACTACGGCCCCATGGCCACGCTCGTCACGAAGGAGTACGCGAACTGGGACCGTAGCGACACCAACTTCCCGTTCCTGCGGACCTTTGATATCTGGGAGGGACATTCCTTTGCCAGCGGTTTCAGCGATTCCATCAAGGGCAACAACCAGGAGTCATCGGGTGAAGCCATGAATTCGTGGGGCGGGCTCTTTCTGCTGGGCTCGATGCTGGGCAATACCCAGATGCGGGATGCGGCGGCGATGGGCTATGCGATGGAGTCCGAGGGCGTGCGCCAGTATTACTTCAATGTTCCCAAATTTTACAATGCCAACGACAGCAATTGGCCGACGAACTTCACCTCGTCCATCGTCGGCATCCTTTGGGGTAGCGGGCAGGAGTGCCAGACGTATTTTGGCAACAGCCCCGTTTACACCCACGGTATCCAGTGGCTGCCCGCGTCCCCGGTCATGATGTATCAGGCGGAAGACCCCGCCTTTGCGCAGCGGGATTACACGAACATGGTCAAGGAGTATGGCAGCACCATCAGCTCCATGGGATCGCAGTGGGGCGATAACGCGTTATGCTACGCCGCGCAGTTCGATCCCACCTACGTGTCGGCCCAGATGGACCAGTTTTGGACGAACAATGATCCCGTGGCGACGGATTTTAATTACGCCCCGGTGACCTATTATCAAGCGCACTCGCTCCGGATGCTCGGCGGCGTTCAGTGGCAGTTCCATCTCAGCGTGCCCACCAGCGCCGTGTACTACAACACCAACACCGCGCAGTTCACGTATCTGGCGTATAATCCGCTGACGACCACGCAGGTGGCGACGGTCTACAGCAACAACGTCGCCGTCGGCACCCTGATATTGCCCGCGCTTACGCTGGTCAGCACCAACGCCATGTTTGGCACCAACGGTGTGCTGCCGTTGACGGTATCGGCGACTTCGCCGCAGAACAATCAAACCGGCGTATCCCCGGGCTTGACCCAAGTTTCGGTGAGCTTTGACCAAGCTGTCTCGGCGAGCTCTCTATCCGCAGCCACCATGACCGGGCAGGGCGTGACCGGGCTGACGTATAGCCAGGGCGACGGTACGCCGCAGGTGACTTTCAATATCACCGGCGCGATGCAACCGCTGCAAACCTACACGGTGACCATCCCGGCGGCGGCGACCGTCGCGGGCGGGACGAATACGCTGGGCAGCAACTACAGCTTCAGCTTCACGACTGCGCCGCCGCAACCGGCCCTCGCCGTGGTGGCGACTTCACCGACGAATAATCAAACCAACGTGTCGTCGGGATTGAACCAGGTTTCGGTGACCTTCAACCTGGCCGTGTCGGCAAGCTCGCTGTCCACAGCCACGATGAGCGGGGCCAGCGTGACCGGCTTGGCGTACAGCCAGGGAGATGGCACGACGCAGGTGGTGTTTAGCGTCACCGGCACCGTGCAGCCGGGGCAAGCGTACACGGTGACCATTCCGGCGGCCGCGAGCGTCGTGGGCGGCGGGACCAATACGTTGGGCAGCAATTACACTTTTAATTTCATGACGGCGACCAATCCGCCGCCGCCGCCAACCGCCGTAATCAATCCCGGGTTTGAAACTGCCGGCGCGAGTTCTTCATTGGCGGCAAACTGGACGGTGGACACGGCCAGCGGCCCGGTTTATGGCGTGCGGACAAACGACAATCCACATTCCGGCTCCTTCGACTTCCAGACCTACCTGTCCAGCACCGGCGGCGGACCGCTGCTGGAATTCAACCAGGGCGGCATCCCGGTGACGGGCGGGGCGACCTATGGGTTTTCATTTTACGCGGATGCCCTGAGCGGGAGCGCCGGCGATAGCTGCCAGTACGATATTGTTTGGAACGCAGGGACGCCTACGAGTACGGGCTTTATCAATTTCACTCCCGGGAACAACACCTATGTGTTGATCACCAATTCCGCCGTCACCGCCCCGCAGGCGGCGACTTCGGCGACCATCTATTTCCACCTCGCGGGCGCGGCCAGTCCGTCGGTGACAGCCACCGTTGATTTCGACGATGTGTTGCTCACCTCAACCAACGGCAGCAGCGGCGGTGGCGGCGGCTCGCAAACCAACGTAGTGTCGTCGACGGTGCAGAATGGATGGGGTATCAGCTGGCTGGCTGGCGCGGGCACGAATTACGTGGTGCAAGCGGCGACGAACCTGCCGGCGACGGGCGGTTGGTCCAACTTGTCGCCCTCGATTTTGGGCAAGGGCGCCACCAACCAGTTTTTTGATCCGCTCAGCACCAACCAGCAAAAGTATTACCGGGTCCTGCAATCGCCCTAGGTTGATGCGATTGGTGCGATATTGATTACAGAGAACAAGAGAAAGCAAAGCAGCAATGAAACAGAGAACATTCATGGGATTTGGCTTGGCGCATCTGGCCTTGTGCCTTCTGGTCGCGGGCAGGGCAGGGGCGCAGGTTGTGAATCCCGGGTTTGAGACGGCGGGCGCGAATTCTTCACTGGCGGCAAGCTGGACAGTGAACAACGCCGCCGGCGGGCCGGTCTATGGGGTGCGCACGAACAACAACCCTCATTCCGGCTCATCCAATTTTGAAGTTCATCTGGCCAGCGTTGGGGCCGGGCCGTTGGTGGAATTTAACCAAAGCACCATTCCGGTGACCGGCGGCGCGGTGTACGGATTTGTTTTTTACGCGGATGCCCAAAGCGGGAGCGCCGGTTATAACGCCCAGTACGATATCGTGTGGAACGCCGGAACGCCTACGAGCACGGGCTATACTGGGTTTAATCCCGGGAACAACGCATATGCGTATATCAGCAATTCCATCACCGCTCCAACCAATGCGACCTCGGCGACGATCTTTTTCCATTTTGCCGGCGCGGCATCGTTGAGCCAGACCGCGACCATTGACATAGATGATGTCTCGCTTTCAACCACCAACGTTGTCAGCGGCGGTGGTGGCGGCGGCGGAAACACGGCCACAAACACGTTTAAGATCAACATCGTTCCGGGCACGGGCATCAGCTGGTTCGCCAGCAACAGTGTGGCGTATCAGGTCCAGTGGGCCAGCAACTCGATCAGCCCGAATTGGAACAATCTGGGAAACCAGATCTCGGGCAATGGCAGCACGAACACGGTATTTGATGCCACCGGCGCACCGCATAATTTTTATCAGGTGCTTTCGATCCAATAGCGGGCGGGGTTCCGGGTTGCGGTTTTAAGATAATTTATGTCGAAGCATTTTGTCCTGATGTTTGCGGCTGTTCTGGGTGTCTCACTGGCCCCGGCGCAAACAGTGATCCCCGTCGGCTCGGGGTCGTATGCTTCATTTCCCCCGGCTTCGGCAGGCGCGACGGCCCAGACAGCGTCGACCCAGTCACTCTACGTTGTTTCCGGCAACACCCTTCCGGTCCCCAGCAACAAGTGGTGGACGAGTCTGGTGCTCAATCAATATGCGGGGAACATGTGGGCGTATCCGCTCACGGTGTCCGCCAGCGCGAAAGGGGTCAGCATTTCCAACCCGATCAACTGGGGCTTGTCCGGGACGACTCCGCAACTGGGAATCGATTCGCCCATCACCATCGCGGGCCAGGGCTTTTCTGCGGCTTCGTCGCAAGCGTTGAGCTGGGGGGACTGGACGGTATCGTTCCTTTTGCAGCAGGCGACGAATCAATTCATGGATGTGACGATCGGCCATGGGCTGCCGTACACCTGGGTCCAGTTCACGGGAGTCAGCCCGCAGATCCAGTTCGCCAGCGGCGTGTCGTATTTTGACGACAATGGCAATACGCTGGCCATGCCCGCGACGACCGATCACTTCGGTATTTCGTATGGGGGCCGTTTCTGGGGTGTTTTCGCGCCGGACAACACGCAGTTCGCCGTCAGCAACGGGATGGTCAATGTGACCTTTGCCGGCACAAATCAATTTCTCGTGGTCGGTCTGTTGCCGGCCAAGTCCAACCTGTCGTATTTTGAGCAATACGCCTACGCCGTTCCGACCAACAGCGTGATGAACTGGGTCTACAACCCCGGCGCGGGTACGGTCACGACCAGCTGGCACCTGGCAATGCAGCTTTTGAAGGGTTCCCAGACCAGCACCATCCAGGGCTGGCTGGCCCATCACTGGCGCAATACGAGCAATAACCTCGCCTTCAATGGAATGAATTATTCGGTGGCCCGCGGTTTGTTGAAATGCGCCACGGGCTCGGATTTTCAGATTGTTTACCAGTTCGGCGGAATCCCGCCCACGCTACCGGCCCCGACGACGCTGGGGTTGACAAATGATTTTGATCCCACGCGCATGGCGTCCTACATCACCACCGTGGCGGCCGATACTACGCTGCCCACGGATACCTATTGGGGCGGGGTAGGCCTGGTGCGGCACGCCCAGCACATGGCGTTTGCCAATCAGCTGGGACGCCCGGAGTTTGCCACGCTGGAGAATACGGTGCGGTCGGAACTCACCAACTGGCTCACGTACACGCCCGGCAAATCCGCGTATTACTTCGCGGCCTACCCGGGTTGGAAGGCCGTGGTGGGTTTTCAGGCCAGCTACGGTTCCGACCAGTTCAACGACCAGCATTTTCATTACGGCTATTTCACGCACGCCGCCGCGCTGCTGGGGATGTACGACCAGAATTTCCTGACCAACTACGGGCCGATGCTTCGCTTGGTGGCCAAGGAATATGCGAACTGGGACCGGAGCGACACGAATTTCCCGCTATTCCGGACGTTCGACATCTGGTCGGGCCATTCGCAGGCGTCCGGTTTCCCCGATAACACCCGGGGCGGCAACCAGGAATCCAGTTCCGAGGCCGTGCAATCATGGGGCGGCTTGTTCCTGCTGGGCTCGATGATGGGCGACACGAACATGCAGGCCGCCGGGGCCATGGGTTACATCACGGAATCCACCGCCGTCCGGGAATACTGGTTCAACGAATATGGCGGCAATTGGCCGTCGGTCTACACGCCCTCGTGCGTGGGCATCATGTGGGACAATGGTCAGGACTATCAGACCTATTTCGGCCTCGTGCCGATGTACATCCACGGCATCCAATGGGAGCCGCCTTCGCCCATCATGGCTTTCCTGGCGGCCAACCCGGCGTTTGCCCAGCAGAACTACAACAGCCTGCTGTCGGAACAGCTCGCCCAAAGCGGGTCCAATTCCATCAGCTCGATGGGTTCGGAGTGGGGCAATTTTGCGCTGGGTTATGCCTCGCAGTTCAACCCGGATTACGTGGCGGGGCAGTTGGCGCAGTTGTGGGCGGTCAAGGATCCGGTGACGACGGACACCACCTACTGCGGGCAGACGTATTACCAGAACTACGCGCTGCGGGGTTTGGGCGGACGGCAATGGCAGTTTCATATCAGCGTGCCCACCAGCGCCGTTTATTA
>Ga0206945_1017_pt1 | contig 38438 bp, 32 predicted proteins | sample Alteio_BWOrgHeat_5_FD_152982 | JGI IMG/M metagenome (GOLD analysis project Ga0206945, IMG submission 152982) | Enriched cells from forest soil in Barre Woods Harvard Forest LTER site, Petersham, Massachusetts, United States -... | ecosystem: Environmental > Terrestrial > Soil > Temperate forest > O... | reverse complement strand
CGATGTGGACCGCGCCGGTGCCGGTGTCCATGGTCACAAAATCAGCGGCGAGCACGATCGCGGTTCGAGGAAGAAATGGATGCTGAACCCCGATGCCTTCGAGCTTTGTCCCGGGAAATGATTGCCTTGGTTCGCCCGCCGGATCGAATCCAGTCGCCGCGCAAAATCCAGGCACGAGTTTATTGGCCATGACCAGCACTTCGGAAACACCCTCGCGCCGGAATTCCTGGAGGACATAAAGTTCCTTTGGTTGAACCGCGATCGCGAGATTAGCGGGCAAAGTCCACGGTGTGGTCGTCCAAATGACGATGCTCGCCTTCTCTTTGAACGCGCCGGTAACGATCGGGAATTTGACATAGACCGCGGTGTCGACGCGGTCCTGGTATTCGACCTCGGCCTCAGCCAACGCGGTCTGTGCGCCGGTGCTCCAGAAGACCGGCTTCAACGATTCATAAACCAGCCCATGTTCAACGAAGATCGCGAACGCGCGTAGGATCTCGGCCTCGTACCCCGGGTTCATTGTTAGGTAAGGATGTTCCCAGTCGCCAAAGACACCGAGCCGCTTGAATTGCTCGCGTTGGATATCGATGAACTTGCGCGCAAAGGCTTCCGAACGTTGGCGGACCTCGAGCGGCGAAAGCCCGCGGGTTTCCCTGACCACCTTGTATTCGATCGGCAGGCCGTGGCAGTCCCAGCCGGGAATGTACGGGGCACGAAAACCGGCCATGGTTTTCGATTTCACGACCAGGTCTTTAAGAATCTTGTTCAGTGCCGTGCCCATGTGCACATCGCCGTTGGCGAAAGGCGGGCCGTCGTGCAAAACGAAAAGTTCGGCGTTCGCGCGCGCCGCCTGGATTTGTTCGTAGAGCCGCGCTCTCTCCCAGGTTTTGAGCATCTCTGGTTCGCGCGTGGCCAGCCCCGCTTTCATCGGAAAATCCGTCTGCGGCAGGTTGAGCGACTCCTTGTAGTTCTGGCTCATGACCGAGCGGCGACGCTAACATTCAGACCTTCAAATGCAATCGCCGGCGGGAGGGGAAGAGAGAATGACGAATGACGAATGAAGAAGGAATGACGAAGGTCGAATGGGATGTACTGCGAGGAAGCGACATTCCTGGCTTGGTAATTGGGGAATTAATTCGTCATTCGTCATTGCTACTCACTTTTCATTTTGAGCCGACGAAGAACTGACTAAAGTCTGCCGCCCATGGATGGCAATCGTTCAGGATCGTGAAACGGTTTCTCCCATTTCTGATTATTCTCGTCGTCGGCTTGGCCACGGTTGGAATCGCGACCGCGGTTTATCGGGAGAAGACCCAAGCCGCAGCGAAAACTCAAAGCGCCGGAGCGACCACCGCGGTCAGTGGAAGTTCGGCGGACGAAACGGGGGATCCGAAGTTGCACGTCCGCGGTCCGCGGAACGCACCGGTGACCATCGAAATTTACGGCGATTTCCAATGCCCAGCCTGCTCGGTGGCTTCGAGATCGGTCGACGAATTGCAGAAGGAATACGCGGGCAAGATCCGCGTAGTTTTCCATGAATTCCCGCTCGCGATGCACCAGCACGCGAAGGAAGCGGCGATGGCCGCAGAGGCGGCCGGATTCCAGGGAAAATTCTGGGAGATGCACGACACACTTTATCAGTATCAGGATGTCTGGAGCAAAATTAGCAACGTAGATTTCTTTTTTGAGAGTTACGCCCGCCTGGCCAATCTCGATGTAGATCAGTTCAACACCGATCGTAAAAGCGTGAAGGCAGAAGATCTGGTAATCGAAGATGGAACCGAAGGCATGGCTCGTGGAGTCCAGAATACGCCGACCATTTTTATCAACGGGACAATGGCGAAGGTGTTTACGAAAGATAAACTGAAGGAAGCAATCGACGCGACCCTGCTCGCGAAGAAGTCTTAGCTGCGCCTGTGGGAACGAAGGATTCGATACCGCAAATTCCCGAGATTCGTCCGCCCTCGGTCGCGCTCTATTGGATTATCGCGCTCCTGACGTTGGTAGGCCTGGCGGACGCGACTTTTCTCACCGTGGCTCATCTGACCGGTGACGACGCGGTTTGTGGATCGACCGCCGGCTGTTCCACGGTGCTTGGAAGCGTTTACGCGAGCTTCAAAGGTATCCCGACTGCAGGGTTCGGCGCGGTGGCATATTTCACCGCATTCAGCCTCGCGGTCCTGGCTGCGTTTCGGTATGGCTTTGCCCGCGGTCTGCTGCTCTTGCTTGTGGGTTTGATGCTGCTGGCGTCGCTCTATTTTCTTTATCTGCAGGCGTTTGTTATTCACGCGTTTTGTCCGTTCTGTCTGGGCTCAGCGGCGATCACCTTTCTGATTGCGGGTTTGATGTTGTTTGCTCCGCAACCCTGACTTGGCCGGGCGGCTTGCCTAACGAAAAGGCTGGCAGTGACTGAAGCATAGCCGAACTCGTTCGAGCTTCAGTTAGCAATAAGAGCACGAGCAGGTTACAGGCGCCTCCGTATTCCGGTAAGGCGGGGTAAGGATTTGCGAATGACCAAAATGTCATGACAAACTCCATGACATTGCGGCCCCGTATTTGATAGCCTTCGCTTAAGGTAAGCCCAGGTAACGAATGCATTTCTTCCTGGTCAGCATTCAAGGTCACTAAGCAACCGTCAGCTATTCACACTCGAAAACTATCTCTATGATTAAAAGGTCACGTTCCCGGGATGCGTACTTTACTTTACGCGTCCTGACTGGATTCACCCTCAGTTCACTGGGCGTCTTTCTGGCGCTCTTTGCCTTAACGGCGAACTCAAACTCATCGGCCAACGCCGCCAGTGCCAACCGGGGCATTACTGTCATTAGGCCGGACTATGCCGACATCTCAAAACCCCTTCATGATTACCCCGCGTGGCCAGTCATTGCCCGGACCAGTGAGAGAGAAGGACCAGAAAACCCGCAGATCCTCTTGCCGCACGTCAATCAGCCCGATTCGGTCGTGCAGAAAAAGTCTTTGCTCGCCTTTTTGGCTCCGAGCATTCCTCAGCCCATTCTCACCTTCGACGGCATTCCGGATGTGTCTGGCTTTTGTAACTGCGAACCGCCGGACACCAATGGTGAAGCGGGCACCACCCAGTATGTCCAGATGGTCAATTCCGCTTACCAGGTGTTTGATAAGACGGGCTCGTCTCTTCTCGGGCCAAACAGCATCGACTCACTCTGGACCGGGATGTCGGGTTCTTGCGCCAGTGATGGCGACGGTGACCCGGTAGTAATGTACGATCAGTTGGCCAATCGTTGGATCATCACGCAGTTTGCGGGCGGGCTGACTCATGAGTGCATCGCGGTATCGACCAGCAACGATGCAACCGGGACTTATGCTCGATATGACTATAACCTGGTTAGCATCGCGGGTGCCGGGCTCTATGACTATCCGCACCTCGGCGTTTGGCCGGATGCGTACTACCTGACCATGAACGTCTTCAATAGCTTCGGGACCGCCTATCTCGGGCCGCAAGCGTTCGCCATGAACCGGGCCAAGATGCTGACCGGAGATCTGTCAGCGGAAATGCAGGCGGCTCCGCGCCTGAGCGCGAGCAATCCGCCCATGCTGCCTTCTGACCTCGATGGCACGACCTCGCCTCCGGCGGGTGCTCCTAACTCGGTTGTTCTTTGGCCGAGCACCAATACCTACCGGGTTTATCACTTCCATGTCGACTGGAGTAACCCGACAAACACGACCTTCACCCTCTTCGGATCTCCGGCGGCGACCGGCTTCACCCAGATGTGCCCGGGTCTGCGCAATTGCGTTCCGCAAAAGGGTACCACCGCGAAGATTGACGCGATTGGGGATCGTCTGATGTATCGACTCGCTTATCGCAATTTTGGCGATCACGAATCGTTAGTGGGTAACTTCACCGTGAGCAACAGCGGTATTGCTGGCATTCGCTGGTTCGAATTACGCAACGTGACTGCTGGTCCAGTCACGACTTATCAGGAAGGCACTTACTCGCCCGACTCGACCCATCGTTTCATGGGCAGTATCGCGATGGATAAACAGGGTAATATGTTGCTCGGCTTCACCGCTTCCGACGCGACGATTTATCCGCAGGTTCGTTACACCGGGCGGCTTGCGACCGACCCGCTCGGTACCATGCCACAAGGCGAAGCTCATCTCTTCGACGGAACTGGCTCACAGAGTGACAGCACTTACTTCCGCTGGGGCGATTACAGTGACATGACGGTCGATCCCTCGGATGACCAGACCTTCTGGTACACCCAGGAATACTATCAGACGACCAGTTCGTTTAACTGGCGCACGCGTGTCGGGACGGTCAAACTCGGCTCCCAGTCGGTGCTTAACCTGACCAGCGCAGCCTCGCGTCTCCAGCATGGTTCCGCGGGTACGTTTGATGTGCCGATGCCGTTGACCGGTCCTTCAGGTGTGGAAAGCCGTGCGGCGACCACTTACAACGCGGTCTTTACCTTCGACGGCGCGGTGAGTTCGGCGAACTTCCAGGTTGTTGCTGGTGCGGCGAACGTCGGCACACCGAGCTTTAACGGAAGCAGCGCGATCGTCCCAGTTACGGGTGTGACCAATCCGGAAACTGTCACCATCCGAGTTTCGAACGTTAACGGCGATGGCCAGCAGCATGGCGACGTTCCGTTCGGCTTCAATCTCGCGGACGCGAATGGCGACCGCGGGGTGACTCACCCGGATTACGCCGAGGTCTCAAACCAGGTTGGTCAACCGGTGACCAGCTCCAACTTCCGGGATGATTTCAATCTCGATGGCAAGATTGCCAGAACCGATCTGCGGATCCTGAGGCAGAACCGGGGCAATCGGCTCCCGTAACCGGGTCAAAGAAGCTGAGTAATCAAAAGGGCATTCGGCGAGAGCTGGATGCCCTTTCTGCTTTTTCTCCAGGTGAAGGTTACCGGAGTTACAAGGTTACCAGAGGTACGCCCAACTCTCTGTAAGCATGCAACGAACATTACTCTTCCGCCCGCGCAAATGGATGACCACCCAGTTTGCGGGAAAGCAGGTCACCGATCTCGGAGACGATCTCGATCTTGGTCGGATGATAATACTCCGCGTCCTCCAGCTCGTAGACCGTATGCTCATGATCGATCGCATAAGCTGGGAGATGGATCAGGTTCGCGGCATCGTTGCAGAGCAACCCGGCACTCAACAGACGCTTGGTCTTAACGTCCGCCCAAAACTCTCCAAAGCCTGAGTCATCTCCGGCCAGGTGTAACTTGCCGATATCTTTGCTTTCAGCCGAAGCGCTCATCAGTTCGTGACCCTCTTTCTCCGCATCGCCCGGGGTGCAACCGGCAAAGGCGAATTCCGGGTCGGAGAAAATGACCTGGATATTCGACCGCTTGGTCCATCGGCGTTGATCGTCGCGACAGGCGTTCTCGGCGGCGATCCCGGCTTCGATATGAGCGTGGTGCACGGCCATGCGCAGCCCGGCCACATCGCCGGCGGCAAACAGATTATCCTTACCCTTAACTCTCATGTCATCGCCAATCTCGAGCAGACCTTCATGGTTTAACTCGACCCCCGCGGCACTCAGTCCCAGGTCATCCAGTGCCGGGCGTCGTCCGGTCGCGAGCAGAAGTTTCTCGGTCACAATGGGACGCTTAGATTCCTGACTTTCGCTTTCGACAGTCAGGGTCCCGTTAGAGTTACGAGCGATTCGAACCGGACGACAATGAGTTAGGACCGAGATACCTTCCTTTTCGTAGATAGTTTTCATCCGCCCGCCAAACTGGGGCGGATATTCGGGCAGGATGGTCGATCGCGACATTAAGGTCACCCTGGTCCCAAGCCGGGCATAGCGAAGCGCAAACTCAAGCCCGATCGGTCCCGTGCCGACCACGGTAAGGGACATTGGCAAGCGTGTGTTTTGGAGAATTTCGTCGCTCGTCCAGACATTTTCCCAGGCGGGATCGAGCCCGTTGATTCGCGGCAGGGAAGTCACCGACCCTGTGGCTATGATCGCAGCATCAAAACGATAGCGTTGATCCTGACTGATCAGCTCGTGCTCGCTAACAAAGCAAGCTCGGGCGCGAATGACTTGATAACGTTCACTCTCGAGTTTCCGGATCTCTTCGTTGCGATAAGCGCGGAACCTGGCGATCTCTTCATCTTTCCAATGAATGATCTGGGCGAGATAATCATCCGGCCGCCGCGGTTTTATTTCGAGCCAGTCGTGTTGCTTCGCGTGATGCATCGCGTCGATCGGTTCGAAGATCGCCTTCGAAGGCATGCAACCGGCATTGATGCAAAGCGATGCATGGTCCGCATGGTCGCCCATGAAAAACAAAACCCGGGCACCTTGGTTCCAGGCAGTTCGCGCGGCAGTAAAACCGGCGGAGCCTCCACCAAGGACAGCAATTGTTGTCATGCGGTCAAAGTGAGAAAACGGGCGAGTAATTCATTTCGGCAGGAAGATCGGGAAACTCTAGCCTAACGAATAAAAGCGTTAATCGCCTGAGATGCCCCCCGCTTCAGCTTTTCCGCGGTCACGATAATGAATCACCTTGACCTTTTCCAGGGTGACCAGGCCACCGCCCATCATCTCATCGAGATAAGGCAGGAGAGTGTTGATCTTTTCTTCCGTGTCGACAATCTCGATCACGATCGGCAGGTCCATCGAAAGTCTAAGAATCTTCGCGGTATGAATTCGGCTGGCCGCGCCAAATCCCATCGGCCCGCGGAGCACGGTTGCCCCGGCCAGGTGAAGCTCACGCGCCTTGAGCACGATTGCCTCGTAGAGCGGTTGGTGATGCCAGCGATCGCTTTCGCCCAGGTAAATCCGCAACTGCAAGGCGTCTTCCGGAAGTTGCATCAGAGTAGTCTAACGAGCAAAGATCAGGAGCGCGAGGGCCCGTCCGAGCCAGACGGCAAAGAGACAGCCAATGAGTGAAAGGACGCAATTCAGCCCGGCCCGAAGCCAATCCCCATCGCGTGCCAAGTCCAGAGTTTGAAGACTGAAGGAGGAAAAGGTGGTGTAACCGCCGCAGACCCCGATCATGACGAACTGGCGCAAACGCGGCCTGAGGAGAAATGGTCCCACCGGATCAATCAATCCGGCGAAAAAACCAATCACAAAAGAACCGGTCACGTTCACAATCAGGGTTCCATAGGGGAATGCTTCGCCGACACTGCCCGCAACCATGCCGGAAAGCCAGTAGCGGGCTCCCGTGCCCAAAGCGCCCCCCAGCATGATCCAAAGATAGGTAATCACAGCTTTCTCACCAAAGATTCTTCAAGATCAGTTCGCTCAAGGCAAGCAGCGGTTGATTGATTTTAAAACGAAACCAAATTTTTTTGGTCAACGCGGTCAACCACTTGCGCGGCTGGGCGGATCCAAGTCATTGACAAAAGCTCGTGTTTCATAGCATGATTGACGATGATCCTCACTCGGTTGAAAACCATTTTCCTCACCCTCTTATTTGTTTGCCCCCTTACCTTTGCCACTGCGCAGGCTGAAGTAGCTACATTGACCTGGACGCAGTTATCTCCGACCGCGTCGCCTCCTGCCCGTTCCTATCTTGCCATGACTTATGATGATTCCATTGGCAAGGTGCTCCTCTTTGGAGGGTTCAGCGACAGCGGTTATCTGAATGACACATGGACCTTCGATGGTTCGAACTGGACAAAGATAAATACCGCCGGCGCACCTCCCGCGCGCGCCGCGGCCCAGATGGCTTATGACCGGAGGACTCACCGGGTCGTTCTTTTCGGCGGTTACGATGGACACAACGACCTCGGTGATACCTGGATTTGGAATGGACGAGCTTCAACCTGGACTCAGGCTAGCCCGGCCCACTCACCGAAGGCCGTGACCGGCCCGATGGTTTTCACTGATTTGGATCGCCGAGTCAGTGTCTATGGCGGTTTCGACGGCAACCTGTACCAGCTCACCATGTGGAAATGGTTCGGCACCGACTGGAAACAGCTTCACCCGGCTAGCGTACCGACCGCTCGATCATCTTCGGCAGTCGGCGTTAACTTTCGCGCCAAGCAGATTGTTCTTTATGCCGGCCTGGGCGATGTAAACCCACTTAACACCTGGACTTACGATGGTAGCACTTGGACGTTGCAATCGCCTTCCGTCCAACCGGCCACTGTTTATGGCGCTTCGGCCGCGTATGATGAGAATTTGGACCAGGTCGTTCTCTTCGGCGGTGCCAATGGCGGAGTTGATCAGAATGCGACCTGGGAATGGAACGGTTCCGATTGGTCCCAACTCTCCCCAACCCAATCGCCCGGGGCACGTGAAGGTGCGGGGATGGTCTTTGACCGGGCAAACGGTCATATGGTTATCTTTGGCGGGCAGTTCCGCGGAGTGCCGATGAGCGATACCTGGGAACTGACGCCCTAGGTTTACGGGTCGAACCCGAATCGCTTACTCTGGTCTCAGAAAAGTTGCTTTGGCGCCAGAGTTTGACAGTCCCGGCTTTCGCAGGCTAACTGCAGAGTCGTGCGAAGAATCGATCGAGTCTGGCGCGCGGGGGTCGCGGCACTAGCCCTTATTTCATGGCTGGCGCTTTCCAATCATTGCGCGCTCGGGCTGCTGCCGATCGAGCATCACACCGGAATCGGTCAGGAAGAGCATGGGTGCTGTGCCAGCGATGTCCCAACTCATTCGCGCCCCGCAAGACAGCCAGGTAATCCGTGCTGCAAGACCCTGCCGGTCGTGCTTGTCACCGTGTCAACCCTCTTTCACACTTCGGGCACGACCGTTGTCGGTCAGCCGGTTCTTTTAGCCTGGGTCACGCTCGCTTACCCACAACGTGTTCAAGTATCGGGCCATTTTCTCGACACCGGGCCTCCTGCACAGGAAAGTTTTGCGGAGAAGGTTTTACAGCGGAGCGTGCTGGCTCATGCTCCGCCGAGCTTAAGCTAACGTGCCTGGCGGCTTGTCTCGAGGACGAGCCTTCTCCAGGTCAGCCTTCGGAATGTGCGCCGCTTCAGCGGCTGCTTTGTCGAGTAATCAATCTCTTTGCCTAACGAATATAAGTCATGCTCCACGCTCGAGAAACGAGCAAATCTCGAATGAAATTCCAGTTCGGATGGTTCGCCGTTGGCCTGGTTGGCCTTGGTTGCACCGCATCTCCAGCTTCCTTCGACCGCGTCCAGTCAAAGGTAGCCGAAAGGACCGGTCATCGCGTGGAATGGAACCGTGACCGTGCCGAAGCCGGCCGCCTCGAACAGGAAGTGAGTTCGTTGCTCCGTCGGCCGCTTACCGCCGAGCGCGCGGTCCAGATCGCGCTCCTCAACAATCGCGATCTTCAGGCACGCTTCGAAGAGTTAGGAATTGCTCAGGCGAACCTGGTCGAAGCGGGCCTGCTAACTAATCCGAGCTTTGGTTTGAGTGTGCGTTTTCCCGATCGCTCACCCTCTGGAAAGAATGTCGAATATTCAATCGCCCAGAACCTGATCGAGCTGATCCTGCGTCCGGCGCGGACCCGGATCGCGGCTGGCCAGGTGGCCGAGGCGGAAACCAGCGCCGCCAACGAGGTGCTGAAGGTGGTCGCGGAAGTGAAGACTGCCTTTTATACCGCACAGGCCAGGAAACAGTTGCTTGATCAGCTGCATGCTCTTGCCCAGACGAATGAAACCGCGACTGAGTTTACCAGGCGATTGCACGATGCAGGAAATGTAAGTGAGCTCGATCTGGCAAATCAACAGAGCGCTGCCGCGCAATCGCAAATCGAAGTTTCGCAAAGCGAACTGGAGCTAAGACGCGATCGAGAGCGACTGAACCAGCTCCTCGGTTTATCCGGTGATGAAATTGATTGGGTGATGGCGGATCACCTCCCGGAAATTCCCGGTAGCGAAGTCTCGTTTCGCCAACTTGAATCCCGCGCTCTCGCGCAGCGGCTCGATCTTCAACTGGCAAAGACGAAGTTAGATTCGTTAGGCCGGACCCTCGCCCTCCGCGCGCATACCCGGTATTTGCCAGCGGAGATTAGTCTCGGGATCGACACCGAACGTGACCCCGGTGGCGTGCGCGTCACCGGGCCGACGCTTGACCTGGAGCTCCCCATTTTCAATCAAGGACAGGGAGAGATCGCCAGGCTGACCGCTCAATACCGGGAGGCCCAGCGCGAACTCGAGAGCCTCGCGATCAATATTCGCTCCGAAGTCCGGACGGCTCGTGACCAGTTGGCCGCAGCCCGGAAAATGACCTCCTACATTGGGAGCGAACTCTTGCCAATTCGAAGGAAGGCGCTTCAGCTAACTCTCGAGCAATATAACTACATGTTAAAAGGCGCCTATGATCTTTTGCTCGCCAAACAAAACGAAATCGCAGCTGAGCGCAGTTATCTGGAAGCCCGGCGCGATTACTGGATCGCGCGCGCGGAACTGGAGCGCGCGGTTGGTGGCGGGCTGGGCGGTAGACCTGGTTCCAACTAACGAAACCTATGATTACACGACGCAGATTCTTTTCCAGGGCCGCCGCACTCGCGGGCGCCACCGCGCTGGGAGATCGGTTGGCCGCGCAGAGCAACGCGCCGCCGCCAGCGAATGTCGCCGCAACCGGCAAGGTGAATTATCAACCGGTTGTAACTCCCAACGGATCCACTCTCCCGTGGGTCTTAAAGGATGGAGCAAAGGAATTCCATTTGATTGCCGAGCCGGTGCGCCGGGAATTTGCGCCTGGCATGATGGTCAACTGCTGGGGTTACAATGGCCAGACACCCGGCCCCACGATTGAGGCAGTCGAAGGCGATCGCGTCCGAATCCTGGTCACGAACAAACTTTCGGAACCGACGACCGTTCACTGGCACGGGATTATTACTCCCAACGGAATGGACGGAGTGGGTGGCTTGACTCAGAAACACATCGCGCCCGGTGAGACTTATTCCTATGAATTCACTCTTCGCCAACACGGCGCCCAAATGTATCACCCGCACTCGGATGAAATGACCCAAATGGCGCTGGGCATGCAGGGCTTTTTCATCATTCACCCGCGCGATGGTTACCCTGAACCGGTCGGCCGCCATTTTCTGATTTTTCTTCAGGAATGGGCGATCCCGCCCGGCAGCTATACCCCGGACCCGAATGTCATGATCGACTTCAACATTTTTACCTTTAACAGCCGGGTCTGGCCTGGGACCGATCCTTTAGTCGTTAGGCAAGGCGACCGGATCCGGCTCAGTTTCGCCAATCTCAGCATGGACAGTCATCCGCTCCATTTTCATGGTCACCGCTGGTGGCTGGTCGGGACGGACGGCGGAGCCATTCCAAAGACGGCCTGGATCCCGGAGACAACCGTGGATGTGCCTCCGGGAACCACCCGAACAGTGGAGTTTGTCGCGGATAACCCCGGAGACTGGCCGCTTCATTGCCACAAGAGTCATCATGCCATGAATGCGATGGGCCATACGATTCCGAATCTGATCGGCACAAACGAGAAGGGCGTTGGCGAGGAGATTGGCAAACTAGTTCCTGGTTACATGGCGATGGAAAAGCTGGGAATGCAGGAAATGTCAGACATGACCTTAATGCCCGGTCCAGCTAACACTTTGCCAATGATGACTGGAAGTGGCCCGTTCGGACCAATCGGGATGGGCGGGATGTTCACGATTTTGAAAGTCCGCGAGGGGATCACCAGTTACCAAGATCCGGGATGGTATCCGCATCCACCGGGCACCGTGGCCTCGGTGGTAAAGGAGCTAAGCTGAAAAGAAGCTGAAACTTGCGCGCGAATAACTGCATCCGTGCGATGATGGGATGGAAAGTGAAGGCCCATGTTTGATTCCGACCACGGCGAACACGAAATCGACATCATAAAGGGACTGGTTGCCGGGGTTGCCGGTGGGTTGCTGGCGTCGTTCTTAATGGAGCAGTTCCAGGCTGCCTGGAGCGCCGCGGCCAGAGCCGTCGCTCCAACGAAGAAACGCGGTGGGAGGAAAAGTGATTCGGCAACAGTCAAGGCCGCCAACCTGGTTGCGGAAAAGGTGACTGGTCGAAAACTGCCTTCAGACTATAAGACGCTGGGTGGTGAGGCGGTTCATTACGGGATGGGAACGACCTCCGCGGCAGTCTATGGCGTCCTGGCCGAAGTCGCGCCGATCGTGACGGTGGGGGATGGGACCGGCTTTGGCGCCGGGTTATGGGCGGTGGCCGACGAAGTTGCGGTCCCGGCGGCCGGACTTTCCAAACCGGTCCGCGAAATTCCAATCACCACCCATCTTTACGCGCTTGCTTCCCATCTGGTTTACGGCTGGATTACGGAAACGGTGCGACAGGCGGTCCGGCGCGCACTTTGATCGCCTAACAAACAAAGTCTGACCGCCGAGCTACGGAGCGGCCATCGCTCCGATTACCTTGTATAGGTGATAGGGCGTGGTGCGCAGATCTTTTCCGCCGTTGAAGCGCGGCATGTTTTGAATCTGTGAGCTGGTGACAAAAAGTCCGCCGTCCGGGCCCCAGGCCAGGCTGTCCGGCCAACTGAGTCGTTCATCTGCGAGCACGGTTGAGAGTTTGTTCGTCGCCGGGTCCCAAACCTGAATCGCACCGTGCTCGAGGTCGGTCAGATAGAGTTTGCCGTCCGACCCGATACTCATCCCATCCGGGGCCGGCGTCTCGGTCACGGTTTCGACCTTTGCGCTCAGTTGCGAATTCGTTAGGCCCGGATTTTTCAAGTCGGTGACCTTGATCCGGTAAAGAGTCCGCCCGGCCAGGGCATGATAGTAGAGATAGCCCCGCAAATGATCGAAGGCGATTCCGTCAGAGTTGATCTGGGGCGGCTTGCCATTCTCTGCGAGTAACTCATGGCCGTTGACCTGAAGTCGGAAATCCTTCTCCGCCAGAGTGGAACGGTCATGGTCCAGGAGCCGGCGCGCCTTCCCAGTCTCGAGGTTAACGATGACAATTGCTCCCAGCCCCGAGTCGGTGATGAAAGCCGTCTGCGTTTTCAGGTCGATTCGGACATCGTTCAGGTAACTCTTTTTTGGTGCGACTTGCTCACTAAAGGCAATCGTCTGCACGACTTCATTCTTGACCAGGTCGACCTTGACCAGCTTCGGGCCGCCCTTGACGATCTCCTTCATCATCGGAGCAGCTGGATCCAGGATCCAAAGGCTGTCGCTTTCGTCCACGTAGACGCTTTGCACACAGACAAAGTGCTTGTCCGGCGGACCCGGCTGATTCCATTCCGCATTCGGAAACGGGACTGGCTGACTATTGACCACTTCGGCGACCGACAAATGGTGGCGTTCCGACCAGTAGGGGAAGTTCACGAAAACGCGTCCGCTTTGGGAAACGGCCACTCCAGTCAGCTGGTTATCGGGAAATTGAGCAACGTCCTGTAAGGTCGCGCTGACCGAAAAGCAGCTGGGCGGAACGAGTGCACTGAGCCAGCCGAGAAAAAAAAGCCAGGCCTTCATCGCTTTCAGTTCGCTTCCCGAAATCTCATTGGCCTTCCGATTCGTCAGGACGGAACAACGCCCGTCCCTCCAAGTCCAGCGCGAGCAATTCGCGGACTTCGTCATCGCTGGTCTGGCGAAAATCCTCGTAAAACTGGCTGATCCCGAAAAAAGAACCCGGGGTGAGTGCGCAGACCACTTCGTCTGCTTCTGTGCGCATTTCGCGAAAGCTCGATTCGGGCGCGACCGGGACTGCGATAATCAGGCGTGCCGGTTCGCGCGCCCGCACCGCTCGAGCGGCGGCGCGCATGGTTGCGCCGGTCGCCAGGCCGTCGTCGACCAGAATCACCGTGCGGCCTTTGAGCTCAGGGAAAGGTCGGGCGCCGCGATATTGTTCTTCGCGCCGGCGCAGTTCCTCTTGCTCCTGATGAGTGACGCGTTCGATCGCATCGGTGGCGAAGCGGCCGAGCGCGGAAACCACTTCTGGGTTTAGCACCCGCACCCCGCCGGAAGCGACCGCACCCATCGCCAGTTCTTCCTGACCCGGCAGGCCGAGTTTGCGGACCACAAAAACTTCAAGCGGCGCCTGCAAGGCCCGCGCGATTTCAAATCCAACCGGAACGCCGCCACGGGGCAGCGCGAGCACGATCAGCTCAGCTGAGTCGCGCAGGGACATGAGGTCGCGGGCAAGAAATTGTCCGGCCTCAGCCCGATCCCGAAAACGCATCTCGAAGTTCCTTCGCCGCTGCACCATTCATTGGCTCTTCGGCGCAGGGATACTTTCGTTCGTTAGGCAGGAATTCTCCACTTGGTTTAATGACAAAAGCAGACGAGGGACGTGGCTCGATTGGGTAAATGGGATGCGATCGACCGAGCAAATTGAACATACCGCTCCGGTGCCGGAGGAGCTGACCGGTCGTCCGCGCCGGGTGCCGACCGGCGGAGTCAGCTGGCGCAGAACCTTTTCCGCATTCCAATATCGGAATTACCGGCTCTACTTCATCGGGCAGCTGGTTTCGCTCATCGGTACCTGGATGACGAGCACCGCGCAGGGCTGGCTGGTTTATCAGCTCACCGGTTCCAAGGCATTGTTAGGCATCGTCGCCGCGGTCGGCACGGCGCCGATGCTTGTTTTCTCGACCTGGGGCGGCTGGGCGGCGGATCGTTTTCCGAAGCGCTCGGTCCTGCTCTACACCCAGGTGGCAATGATGATCCTTTCCTTTGCCATGGCTGCGTTGGTTTGGACGCGCGTGATTCAGCCCTGGCAGATCATTGCGCTCGGCGCATTTGGCGGAGTGGCCATGGCCTTCGATATGCCTGCAAGGCAATCGTTCGTGGTCGAAATCGCCAGTCGCGAGGACCTGATGAACGCAATTTCACTTAACAGTGCGATGTTTAACGGCGCGCGGATCGTCGGTCCGGCGATCGCCGGATTTCTGATGGCGAAAGTTGGGATCGCAATCTGTTTTTTCATCGATGGAGTGAGCTTTCTCGCAGTCCTCGCTGGTCTGCTCATGATGCGGCTGCCACCGCATTCGCCGGGCGCGACGGCGGGCGGCGCTTTGGCCCAGGCGCTCGAGGGTTTTCGCTATGTCTGGCACCACGTCCGGGTCCGAACGATTTTCATTCTCTTCGCGATCGTCGGGATTTTCGGCTGGTCTTATTCGGTGCTCATGCCGGCGTTCGCGCAGGATGTGTTGCATCTGGGTTCGCAGGGCTATGGTCTGTTGTTAGGCGCGAGCGGGGTCGGCGCGCTGTTGGGCGCCCTAACGACGGCAGCGTTCGGGACCAGTTTTAGTCCGCGCACCTTGGCCTTCAGCGGGGTCTGGCTCTTTTCGGCGATGCTGGTGATCTTTTCCTTCAATCGCAATCTGACCATTGCGATGATCTGCCTGGCTGCGTCCGGTTTTGGAATGATGCTCTTTTTTTCCACCTCGAACACCACCGTGCAAACGATTGTGTCGGACGAAATGCGCGGCCGGGTGATGGGTATCTGGGCGCTCATCTTTGGCGGGATGATTCCCTTTGGCAGTTTGGAAGCCGGCGCGGTCGCGCACTACTTCGGCACGCCGGCGACCCTCGCGGTCGGCGGAATTGTCTGCGCGGTCGCTGCGTTCGTCACCCTAATTGTCGTCCGCCGCCGCGACGCCCAACTCGCAACCGCCGCGGGGGCTTAAAAGCGGGGCGATCGTACCCTTTGATCGGTGACGATCCAACATCGCGACATTGCCGAGAAAGCCGGGAATCTGTCGTGAAACGCTGCGGTGATCCGCCTTTGGGCTAGATCGTCTTTGTTTCGTTAGGCTGGAAACGGAACCAACCTGGACGAATCAGAAGGGCAAATGAGTCGCGATCCAGATCACCGCGACGGCGAGCGCGATGACCAGGACGACGAAAAGCAGCCGGCCTTCGCTCCGGTGTTTGCGGAGCGAGCGCGGACGGCGCGAAGTAGAGCTGTAATCGCTAAAACGTTTGTCATTGAGCGCGATCGAAACATCGAGCCGTTCACGGCCCTCGTTTGCCCGGATGAAAAGTTCCTCCCGTTCGCGGCGGGAACGTTCCTCGGCGATCTGCGGCGCTTCGGCGATCATGCGTTGGAGATCATCCATTTGTTTGCGCAAATCGGCTTCCTTTTGGGCGAGCTCCTGCTGTTTCTTATTCAGCGGAGTATTGGTTAAACCACGTCGTCGACTCATGCGCGCCTAACGAGTCGGACCCCCACCCATCCAGAGCACGACGAAGAGCGCAATCAACCCGAAGATGATCAGCGGCAGGCTGAAAGCGAACCCGATCTGCATCCATTGGCCAAAGGTATGTCCAAGCCCGGAGCCGTTTTCGAAACCGGCAGTGGTTTCGGGGAGGACCATCGGCTCATTCTCACCCGTATTCGCCTGCAGCCGGCTGCGTTGCTGACTGTATTCGGTCCGCGCATCATCCACCGTGCTCAGCGCCCGGCTCAGTTCCTTGTTCAGGTCGGCCGGGTTCCAGGTCCGCGGATCGATCGCTTCGAGGATTTCAAGATGTTGGGCAAAACTTTCGCGGGTCGCGCGCAGTTGCTCCATTTTTTTCTGGGCCTCGTAGGCTTCGCGTTCGAGGACAACGAGCGAGCGGGTCAATTTATCGCTCATCTCCGCCCGGCCGCGTTCGAGTTCTTCCTGGCGACGGCTCAGTTCCTCGAGCTCGCGCTTTTGTTTTTCAATTTGCTCCTGCTGGCGCTTGAGCTGGAGCAGTTGTTCCTGAGCTTTCTGAACCTGGTTGTCGAGATGTTCAGCGCTGACATTCTCTTCTTCGTTCAGGTCCAGCATTTGTTCGATCGGACGGAGGCGTTCGGGCATGGCAAGATGATCCGGCGGACGTTACGCCGGGACAATAATTGGACCGTGTTCAATTGCCAGCAGTTTCATTTTGGGAAAGCGAATTTCGAATTAATTCGAAATGAAGAAGCAAAAAGCAAGGAGCAGCGACTTGCAGTCGCCGTGGAGACGAAGGAGCCAGGAATGCAAACAGGATTTACGCGATCACAGGATGTCGGTCGTGTGGCCAATTCTGTAGTCGAAATCCTCGATGATGCGGTTAATCCCGTATCCTCGTTTTGAGTCGCTTTGCAGGCGCTGCTCCTGGCTTTCTTCTCTTACCGGCCGGGCATCATTTCCAGGAGCAACCCACGGAAGTATTCCGTCTCCGGAATTGTCGGCAGGACGGGATGATCGAGCGCCTGCTCGAAGCGTCGCAGCCGCCGCGCGGAACGACGCGCATCGACCAGCGCCTCGGCAATCATGGTTTCAAAAATTTCTGCACTCACGTGATGGGAGCAGGAAAAAGTCGCGAGCAGACCTTCCGGCGTGAGTAAGTTGAAGGCGCGCACGTGCAGTTCCTTGTAACCGCGAAGCGCGTCCCGCAGGCTGCTCTTCGTTTTCGTGAACGACGGCGGATCGAGAATGATCAGGTCGAACCGTTCGCCTGACTTTTCTGCCGCGCGAAGAAACTGAAAAACATCCCGCTCGATGAAGCGGACAGCGAGTTGATTGGCTGCGGCATTTTTTTCCGCGGCCCGAATGCTTTCCGCGCCGACTTCGACCCCGATCACTTCGGTCGCTCCGGCGCGCGCGCAGGCGAGAGCGAATGCGCCCTGGCTGGTGAAACAATCGAGCACCCGTCGTCCGCGGGCGTGAGTGGCGACGGGTTCGTAGTTTGGCAGCTGATCGAGATAGAAACCGGTTTTCTGTGAATGACGGAGATCGATTGATAATTTCAGGCCGGCGACGTCGATTTCCAGTTCGTTAGGCAATTCGCCCCAGAGCAGGCCGGTTTGCAGCTCCATGCCCTCGGCGCGCCTAACGATGGCGTCGTTCCGCTCGAAAATCGATCGGATCGGTGGCGGCTGCTCGGCGGATCGTAACACCCGCCTCTCGTCCGTGGGTCCGAGGGGCGTCGCTGCCTCGCCAGAGACATCACCTGTGCCACAAACATTTTGCAGCGCGCTAACGATCAGCTCTTTTCGCTGGTCCATGGCCAGGGTACTCGTCTGGAGCACGATATGTTCGCCGTAGCGATCGATAATCACCCCCGGTAACCCGTCACTTTCGCTCCAGACCAGTCGAGAAAGTCGCGGGTTGAATTTCCGGCGGACTCGGTAATCGATCGCCTGGGCAATTCGGCGCTCGAAAAAATCCAGATCGAGCCCCTGTTTCCGGCGCGAGATGCGGCGGGCCACAATCTGGGATTTGGAGTTATAGATCGCGCTTCCGATCAGATGGTCACGCCCGTCCTTGAGCGAGATCACCTCGCCGTCGGCCGGCTGGCCGAACACCTTTAGGACCTCGCCCCGAAACACCCAGTCGTGCCCGTGGAAAATTCGCGCTCGCGGTTTCACCACCAATCCCGGCATGCTTCTTCTTCTAGCCGCGATCGTGGCAAAAAGCCAAGGAGCGACGGCTCGCAGCTGCCGTGGGCGCGGAGGGCCTGAAAGGACAGACAGGACAAAAGGATTGTCCAGGATTCGGATTTGAATCAGGGGCAAGGGAAATCAAACCCGCCTCATTCGGTACGGCCGGGGTTGTTCTCCCGGGCCCCTTGCCGGGGGGCACGGCGGTTTCAAAGCGCCGCTCCTGGTTTTCTTGCGGCTCTCCCCGGTTCTCACTGGCAATCTGCCCATCTCTTTGTAACAGTACCACCCCACCTAATGGAATGAACGGTCACTTTAACGCTGCGTGAACCCAACACCTGTTGCACCCAATCCTGAAGCCCCCGCTGTTGCCTCGAACCTGAATCCTTCCGGCGAACGCGCCGATCTCCGCCCGGAAAACATCAACGACGCCGTCATCCGGCTGGCGGGAAATTCGCAGGATGGCATCCAGAGCGCGGGCGCGTTTCTCGCCCGGCTCGCGGGCCGCAGCGACCAGGACGTGATGACCTACATGACGATTCCGGCCACGATCTCGGGCGGCCCTTCGATTTTCCAGGTGCGCATCGGTTCGGGCGAAGTGCTGTCCGCCGGCGACGAAGCAGATTTCCTGGTCGCGTTTTATCAACACAGCTACCAGGACCACATCGGCTTCCTTAAGGACGGCGGGGTTCTCCTTTATGATTCGGACAACGTCGAGCCGAACCTGGAGGACAAACGCTTCCTTTACGTCGGTGTTCCCATTACCGGTTTAACCGTCGAAGCGCTCGGCGGAACAGCGAAGGACAAGGGCAAAAATATCTTTGTCCTCGGCCTGATCGCAAAGGTCTTTCATCTCGATGTCGAGAAGCTGGCCACGCTGATCAAAGAAAAGTTCGCTGGTAAGGACGAGAGCATCGTCAACACAGCGATCATGGCGTTTACCGCCGGCTACGCCTACCCACTCGGCAATCTCCTGGCTAAGCGTTACCAGTTCGAGCATGTCGCCCGGGTTGGCGGGCGGGCGCAGATCACGATGGATGGCAACCAGGCGCTGGCCTACGGGTTGATTGCCGCGGGCGTTCGTTACGGCGCCGGTTACCCAATCACGCCCTGGTCGTCGGTGATGGAAATCTTAAGGAGCGAATTCCCGAAATACGGCGGGCTCTTTGTCCAGGCTGAGGACGAGCTGGCTTCGGTCTCGATCGCACTCGGTTTTTCGATCTCTGGAAATCTTGCGGTCACCGGCAGTGCTGGCCCTGGAATTTCGCTCAAAACCGAAGCAATCGGCTGGGCCTCGATGGCCGAGGTCCCGCTCATTGTCGTGAATGTGCAGCGCGGCGGACCGAGCACCGGGCTGCCGACCAACGTCGAGCAGAGCGACCTTTTCCAAGCCATCTTTGGCGGGCACGGCGACAGTCCGCGGGTCGTTCTCGCGGCGAGATCAGTCGAGGATTGTTTCTACATCGCGATTGAGGCTGGAAAGATCGCGCGCAAATACAGCACGCCGGTTTTCATTTTGAGCGACAGCTCGCTCGCGACCCGGATCGAAGCGTTCGACGAACCGAATCTTCCCGAGCTGATGCAGAACGCGAAGCTCGATCTCACCCCGGTCCAAACCTTCAAGCCTTACCCAATCGACGGCATCACTCATCACGTCGCGCCCGGGACGCGGATCCTCGATGGGAAATATCCACTCCTTTCCGGGCTCGAGCACGATGAGATGGGTCACCCAACCGGCAGCCCGAAGCTGCACATGGTCATGACTGCGAAACGTCGCAATAAGTTGCGTAAACTGGCCGAGGAAGTGCCGCTGCCGGAAATCTATGGCGACCAGGAAGGCGACACCCTCCTTGTCGGGTGGGGTTCGACTTACGGGCCGATTCATGAGGCCGTGACCCAGGCGCGCGCGCATGGCGAGAAGATCGGCGCGATCCATTTCCGGCATCTCCATCCGTTGCCGAACGGGCTCGAAAAAATCTGGCCGAAATTCAAGCGCATCGTGGTCGTAGAAATGAATGACCTCGGGGTCTATGGCTACGGCCAGTTCGCGACCATCCTGAGAGCCCGCTATTGCGAACCAAAGATTGAAAGCGTGACCAAGACCGACGGGTTAACCTTTAGAATAAAAGAAATCCTCGACGGCGTTTTCGAGGGCCGAACCTTCGCGGCCAAAAAGATCCCGCGCGAAGGCGCGGCCACCGTTCACGCCGACACCGCCCCCGAATGCGTGAAAACGACCCGCGAAGTCGTGCCCCAAGGCGTAGGTTAGGAATGTCTAAGAAAAGCAGGAAGCATTTGATTGGGAAGCCAGGGCGCCGGTAAAGGAGTTTGGACTAACGAATAAAGGGATGATTTTCAATATTGCGCGACCAAAAATAGTTCCTGCGTTCCGGATTTCCTTAGAGATTTTTATATGAGTGATACAGCAACAGTTGAACCTCCGAGAGAGAAACTAACCAAGAAAGCAATCACTGCGGACCATCCGACGTGGTGCCCGGGGTGCGGCGATTTTGCCGTGCTTGCTTCCTACTATAAGGTGCTCGAGAAACGCAATATCGAGCAGGAGAAGATTGTGACTCTGGCCGGGATCGGTTGTTCCTCGCGTTTCCCTTATTTCGTGAATGGCTACGGCGCCCACTTCATTCATGGCCGCGCCGTGCCAATGGCTTCCGGAATAAGTCTCGCCCGGCCGGATCTTCATGTCTTTTTGTTCGGCGGTGATGGCGACGGTTTCTCGATCGGGGGTAACCATCTCGATCATGGCGCGCGCAAGAACATTAACCTGACTTATGTGATCATGGACAACTTCGTCTATGGCCTGACCAAGAAACAGACTTCGCCCACCTCGCCGATCGGGTTCAAAAGTAAGACCGACCCGACAGGTGCGATCGATCAGCCGGTCAACGCGATGAAAAAACTGGTCGCGAGCGGCGCGACTTTCATCGCCCGGACTCACGCCGCCCAGGTCAATCACATGATCCAGATGATCGAACGCGCGATGGATCACCAGGGCTTTAGCGTGATCGAATGCCTGAGTGAGTGCGTCGAGTTTTTCCCCGGCGCCTTCGACCCGGGTAACCCAAGGAAGGGCGGCGAGTTCAAGCTTATCGAAGAAAAGAAATGGGATAACACTCCTGAAGACGAACCGCGACACGACGTCACCGACGAGTTAGCCGCCTACAAACTAGCCCAGATCCCGTTCCCCGGAGTTTTCGGCGTGTTCTACCAGAGTGATCGCCCGACTAAAAATGTCCTTGAGAAAAAGTGGGTCGATAACTCTCGTGAACGAGTTGGCAACGCATCCGACCTCGATATTCTTCAGAAAACCTTCGACAGAATGAAATGAAGGTGGCTGCTGACTCCAGCCTTTCGCCTTCATCCTAGCGCCTGGCGCCTGTCTCGTGGCGGTTTTTTTCGATCTTCTCCTCTTGTGAGAGGATTTGTTTAGCGCCGAAGGCGCGGAGTCAACTCCAGCCTGGGGCAACGCCCCAGGATGGAATTTAGAGATTTCCAGAGCGCTGAAAGCGCGTTTCATAGAAACGTTGGCGGTATGCTTTTCAAGGCAACGGAACGTAAGCGCGAATTGCCCCTCACGAATCGCACTTTCAGCGCTACTGATTCATTCACGATTTTGTCCTGGGGCGTTGCCTCAGGCTTCAATTGAATATGCGTCTTCGACGCTAAACCCGTAGCCGCGAGAAGGAATTGACTCCTTTGAGTAAAGTGGTGGCGGAAAAGGTCTGGTCGATGGGACCGCCCGTTTGCGAGATTCATTTGTTGCACTGCGCTAGTCGAGCCACGAGTTTTCATCGTGAGTCAAACAGATCCGAGAGAAGAGTTACGCCAGCTGCTCCTCCAGAAATCGGTCTTCCAGGGCAGCTTCACTCTGGCTTCCGGGGCGCAGAGTGACTTCTATGTTGATGCGAGAGTAACAACTCTTGATCCGCGCGGCGCCATCCTTATCGGGAAAGTCGGCTGGGAACTGCTTCGTAAAACTGCGGCCGAGTTGGGTCGCAAAGTGGACGCGGTTGGCGGCCTGACCATGGGCGCCGATCCAATCGCCGTTAGCATTGGCATCACTGCCCAGTTCGATAATCCGGAATCCGCCCTCCAAGTCTTCACCGTAAGAAAGAAGGTCAAAGAACACGGCCGCCAGAAACTCATCGAAGGAAACTTCGCCAAGGGTAACTCTGTGGTCGTGATTGAAGATGTCGTCACCACCGGCGGGTCAGCCATCCAGGCGATCGATGCGATTGAGAGTGAGGGAGGCCAGGTCGCCTTTGTCCTCGCGCTGGTCGACCGACAGGAAGGCGGCCGGGCCAATATCGAGAAGCGAGGGCACAAGGTGGTATCCATGTTTACTCGCGCAGAATTGCTGAGTGCCCGGATGGATTAGGGCCGCCGGAAGGTTTTCTGCTTATTCTTTCTAATTTCTCCTAAGGCCGACCGTGCTAAATTAAGTGCATGGAAAAGACGGTCGCGAAATTCCGCAGCTTTACCGAGGCGGCCAAAGCCGACCGCGCTTATTACGAAGACTTAGTGGTCAAGAGCCGCAGTGGTCAGGCTGGAAGCCTAACCTTCTGGTATAGAACTTTGCGCAGCCTTATCTCTCAACCTTCCACTGCTAATTCTCAACTAAACAGCTGAGGCCTCACGCAGCAGGCGCAAAGGGAAATCGCAGATCGCGGTTCAACCTCAAAAGCCCAGCGTAACCTCAAAGTGGCTCAAGGTATGAGGCCGAAACCGCCAATGTCGCAGCGTGATCGACGCGAAGTTATCCAAACGATCGTCGCCCATGGTTTCGACTACGCGCACCGACGAAACACTGCCGGTGGCTTGATCAATTTGCATTTCGAAAACACCATTGGCAGTCCCGTAATCCGCCTCATAGGACTTTGGGAATCGCGGGTAAGGCGCGTAAAGGACGTTTGGATTCGACTGAGACATAGTTCGGTCGTCCACGTGAGCAAGGAAATGAAACGTGATCGGGACATGAACTCTTTCGACTGTCTTCGGCTTCACCTTCCACTGGCGTAAACTGTTGATCGCGGCTCGGTCGAGAACGGTGTAACCGGCGGAGCGCACAACCAACACTTCCTGGGCAACACCTGTCCTGGGATTGAAAGTAATCAGGTAATCTCCTTTCCCTTCCGCACGCGGCTCACGCGCTTCTGAGGGATATTCCGGCAGAGGATGAGCGATCAGATCATGGACCACCGCAGAATACAATGGCACTCCTGCATTCCCGTCGGCCGATTTCGCGATCGATGAACCGGCGACTGAAAGGGTCAGGAAAACGATAAACCAAATGGAAAAAGCGCGCGTTATCCGGAGACCTTTGGCCGAACAAAGTGAGATCACGCTTATCTCTCAACCCCCAACCCTTTAACTCTCAATTAAACAACCGGAACCACCGCCACCGGCGTTTCGGTCGGTTCCGCCTCTGCCTTGTCCGTGATCAGCTTGCGCAGGAACGGAATCAGCACCACGAGCCCGATCCCGACCCCAAGAGTAGTGAGACCGAGCTCGCCGAAGAGTTTCACATAGCCGGGGTTAGTCGCGACCGCGGAGGCGCCGCTTGGCTCGGGGATCATGCTTGAGAAATCGCCAGCAAAGAGTGATGCCAGCCCGGTCCAGAGCATCCAACTACCCATCATGATCCCTTGGTACTGTTTCGGCGCGAGTTTACCGATCATCGCATAGCCGATCGGCGAAATGAGCAGTTCGCCGATGCTCTGCAGCACGTAACTGGCAAACAACCACCAGAAGGCGCTCTTGCCGTCGCCGCCAGCCAGCTTGATCCCGAGCGGCAGAATAAGAAAAGCAAGCGCCATCAAAAGCAGCGAGGTCGCGAACTGTTTCGGGATATCGATGTTCCACCCGTGCCCGCGCATCCGGGTAAAGAGCGCCGCCAGCAATGGTCCGCCAAGGACGATGCAGACAGTGTTGATGTTCTGGATCCATTGGGGCTGGATCGTGACCGGCCCAACTACCAGGTTCACATTGTTAACCGCGAACAACTGGAGCCCGCTCGGCGCCATCTGGTAGAGCGACCAGAACATGAGCGACCCCACAGTTAGAATCAGGTAAGCCCACATATTGCGTTGCTCGCGCCGGTCCGGGTGACGAACCGTGAGATAGATAAGGGTGAGCGCGACCGCGCCGCAGATCGCCTTCAGAATGATCTCGGTCCCGCCCGGCCGCTGGAGCATGAGCCAGACGACGGGCACGACGCCGAGCATAATCCCGATCCCGGCGAGCTGCCGGATTCGAAATTGCGTCGGCGTTTTCTCGAGCAGCGGAGTGTTGAGGTCGCGGAGCGTTCTCCACCTGGCAACCGCGAGAAGGATGGCAATGAAGTTGCCGAGGGTCGCGAAGATGAAGAGGCTCGAGTAACTCTCGGTCGCCTGGAAATAACCGGCGGCGCTGAACCCAACGAAAAAGCCAACGTTCATCCCGGCGTAATTCCAGAGGAACGCGCTCTCGCGCCGAATGTCTTCCGGGGCGAAGCGCTGGGTGAGCATCATGTTGATGCAGGTGACATTGAGTCCGCTACCGGTAAGGAAAAGGGCGAGCCCGACATAGAACAGCGCAAGCGACCCGCGCGAGATGCAGGCGCAGCCGAAAACCTGCAGCGCCATTCCCCCGACAAACAGGTTCCGATTGGAAAGAAACCGTCCGCCCAGGTAACCGCCAAACAGATGGAGCCCGTAGTTAAAAGCGCCGAACACCCCCATCAAGGTGGTCGCATGGACCGTCGTGAGATGCAGGTGCTTGGTCGCGTAAAGGACCAGGGTCGAGTAAAGAACCGCGAACCCAAGCGTCGCGAAGATCTGAATGAAGAAAAGCGCGGCCGTTCCCTCCGGAGCCGCGGCGAACCGCCGTTTCAAAAATTTCACCCAACGCTCATTGCGCCAGTAACCGGGTGGAATGTCAATTCTTCATTGGCGACAGCGCTTTGGGCTATCCCAATTCGCACAACATGGAACCCGCGTGTATGCCAGTTCCGCGTTCCAGGACACGCCTCTGCCTACCTGGTCTATATCTTTAGCGGGCACCTGGATCTTCCGACCAGATCGCGCACTCATTCCCGCTCGGTTCGGTGAAATGAAACCGGCGCCCGCCAGGAAAGGAGAAGATATCTGCCGTGATCTTTCCGCCGAGATCGAGCACCCGCTGCCGCACTTCCTCCAGGCGCGGATGATAGAACACCACCAGCACGCCGCCCGACTCAATCGTCGAACGCCGGTCCGCGCGCGCGAATCCACCAGCGATCCGTCCATCTGCAAAGGAAGTATAATCCGGGCCGTAATCAGTGAATTTCCAGCTAAACAACTGCTCAAAAAACGATCGAGTTGCCGCCAGGTCTGCCGCTTGAAACTCAAGATAATCAATCTGGTTATTCGCACCCATAGTTGACTATAAGTCCTGACAGAACCCCGCTGCCAATACCAGCATCGAATCTTTTGCCGGGAGTGTTCGCTCGTCTGTCCTTATCGAGTTGCCGCGCGCTGATGAAGCAAATACCTGACTATCAGCCAGACCAGGATCAGGAACAGGATCACCCAGCACAACACGCACCACCACCACGTCACACATTTAGGAGGAGGGTTATTCGTATTAGAGCCACCGGACGTGGCGCATGTGTCCTGCACCCACCACGCCATGTAAGCAGTGAAGAAAGTCAGGTTTTCGTCGGGGTTCTGCACGTCGCCGTCGTCGCCGTAGTCGAGACTGAACGGCTTGCGTGTGATGGTGAGGTGGAGGTGGTTCGGGTTACCGTCGGCAGGTAATAGGTTTTCCGTAAATTGCACACCGGACCAGCGCGAGTCCGGTTGCTCATTCTCTCGCGCGACGACCAATCGGGCGCAGGCGTTCGGCCGGGCAGGGGGCCAGACGTCTACCTCCAACGACTGTTCGGCAAAAACCGGAGATGCCACGATCTTGGTGACGACAGCTGGAACAGCGCCGGTAATAGTGCGCCAGTTAGAAGTTAACCGAAGCGGCCTGTTCCATGTCATTCCGAGACCTGGCGCAAAGTCATTCGTCTGCAGGTAAGAACTGGCAAGCAGACTGGCCGGATGCAGTTCGGTATGCCAGTCGGGATGACCGCAGTCGACAACCCACTGGCCACGCACGAGAAGGCGGTCGCCTGGTTCAGGGCGATATCCTACCGGGTAATACCATTGTTCGCCTTCAATGCCGAGTGCACCTCCAAGGTCTATCACCTGGTTACCTTTTCGGTACTCACTCGCATGCTTGGACTGGCAGTCGCCGCCATCGCGATCGTTTAAGGTTGATTCATCTCGCGCGAGCAGATGCAGGTAATTCGGGTCAGTGACCACGTTCATCTCCCAATCAGCGCAGAGCTGTCCACTATCAGCGGAGGATAGGTCGGGACAATTTTCGACTGCTGCGTTGTGAGTCTCCACATCTCCGTGCTCACCCAGGTAGTGGCCGTCTGGCATGCCATTGTGATCACCACTGTAGTCACCCCCGGATAGGAAGGCATTAGTCACAATGCCCTCCGCGTTAAGGTAATTTCGGTCCTTCACCGGCTCCCATTCCGAACGGTCAAAGTCCACACATCCATCACTAACTGACGGCGAATGCTTGATCTGCCAGCCGCAGACAGCTCCCGATTGCGCAAGTTCCGAGTCGGCCGAGTCAGCTAGCGGAAATCCGGTGAGGTTGGTCGGTGTCCAGTCATTCGGTGGAACCCGGCGCGGTGTGCACACCTTGATCCAGCGTGGCGCGGCCGACCTCCATGAGTTACCCGCACCGGAGCAATAACCTGGAAGGAAAGTTGGGAGCCAGGAAGCAGGAATGCGATTGAGCGCTTCCAGGTCGAAGAAACTGGTTGTCGCGCGGGGCGCATCCCATGGCCGTGCCGGCCAATTCTTCTGCGGCGTGTTATCAAAGGCAAGGTCGGCAGGATACCAGATCGGACTGGTCGTCGGCGTGAAGCTAAAGTAAATGCAACCGTCGCCATGCATCTCGGCCGAGTTCAGCGGCCGGTTACTCTTGGTGGTGTGCTCTCCGCGTTTGCCATCTTGATAGAGTTGGAAATGAACAATGCTCGTTCCCTGCGCATCCACTGTCACCGGGAGACCCACCGGGACCTTTGCATCATCGGTCAGGAGCGTCGCGACTCTCGCCAACTCTAACACCTCTGGAGCGACCGGAGTATTCGTAAAGCCGCCGCTCTCCTTACAATTGAGCAGATGTCCCGCTCCCCGGTCGATAACAATATCTACGCTCGCCTTGTCCTGGCCGACACACTGGTTGTTTGAACCGTCGTCGTGATTCCAATAGCCATTGTCACCCAGCCCATCATCCACATACCCAAGCGCGAGATGGCCTGCATTCATTACGATAAAGGGCGAACCAACCCAATGCTTGAGTGACTGCGGGGTGTTATCGCCAGTTACACCCGAGATTTGCACCGTTCCGTAGTACTGTGAGTCGAGCCCACCATCACCATCATCCGGATTAACGTATCTCTTCCAAGTGTCTGAGCCAAACCCGCCGCTCTGTACGCAACCCGATGCATTCAGGGTAACAACGTCATTGGGACTAAAGGTGATCGCCGGATAATCTGTTAAATGTCGATCTACCGACGGATATTCAATATGCCAAATCTCGTGTCCCGGTGTCGGTTCCGAGCAGGTGATAATATCTGCGCCGTTAGGGTAATTATCGTTTTGCCCTGGCTGGAATCGTGCTGGCGGAGGTGAGCTGCACGGATTCGAGCACCCAAGACGCGGGAAAAGGACACCAACAAACATTCCCCCGGCTGTCAGTGTGAGTAGCCACTGGCGCGTCATTTCTTCCCCAAACGCCCTCCTTCCCTTCACTCTCGAAATTCTGCGGCAGAGATAATTCGCGGGTCGAGAGAAAAATCGCGCAGGAAACAAATGGGCGAGCCTCTGCCTCGGTCGCATAAAGCAGCCACTACCCGCAACCGGGTTGCTGCGCTTCGAGTCGAAGCCGCGTCCTTCTGTCAAAAGACTCGCCGGCGCTCGATCTCAGGTCATGATGAGAACATGACGTTGGACGAGCAGTTTGCCACCTTCCTGGCCAAGGATCCTATGGTCGATCCGACAGCCTATATTGCCCCTGGCGCGACCGTAATCGGTGACGTTCGGATCGGCCCGCGAGCGAGCGTCTGGCCCGGGTGCGTCCTGCGCGGCGACATTAATTTCATCGAGATCGGCGAAGCGACCAACGTGCAGGACGGCACAATCATTCATCTGGCCGACGATTATCCGGTGCGCATCGGAAAGTTCGTCACCATTGGCCATGCAGCCGTGATCCATGCCTCCACGATCGAAGACGAATGCCTTATTGGGATGCGAGCGACTATCCTCGACGGGGCGGTAATCGGAAGAAACTCGATCATCGGCGCGCAAGCACTTATTACCCAGGGAACGATCGTGCCGCCCGGCTCGATCGTCCTCGGTGTGCCGGGCAAGATCGCGAAAACCCTCGGCCCGGAAGAGCAGGCGGATATCCGAAAGTGGGCCGAGAAATACATCAAAGTCGCTGAAGCACATCGCGCCAAAAGTCAGCGCTAAGATCGGAGCCAATTCCTTACCGCGCGACTTTGCCAGCGCAGCCCCGCGAGTATGTCTTTAGCGCTGATCGCACTTAGTCATTTCTAGTCCGGGGCAACGGCCCCAGGGAACAATGCCTAAGTAGCGCGGTCTTGCCAGAACCCCGCTACCAATGACAGCGTCGAATCTTAGCGATTTCATCGATGCGTTCCCTATTTCGCAACTTGCCTTCGGGCTTGCTTTTGATCGCGGACCTGGTCATCCTCCGCGACTATGTCTATCCGTATCCTGTTAGTCCTGGCCCTGCTCTGTCCGGTCCTATACGCGGCCGACACGCCGCCGAGCGACGCCTCGCTCAAGCAACTGCTCGAGGTCGCCCAGGGCCACAAAGCACTCGACGCTGTGATGACCAATATGGACGGGATGATGAACAACGTGTTTCAACAGGTCACGGCCGGTCAGAAGGTCACGCGCGAGATGCAAGGGATTTTCGACAAAGCGCGAACTGAAATCGGCGCGATGTGCAAGGAAGAATTGACCTGGGAAAAGATGGAGCCGATTTACCTGCGGATCTACCGCAAATCACTCAGTCAATCGGAAGTCGACGGGATGATCGCTTTTTACAAAACTCCGGCCGGCCAGGCAGTGATCAACAAGGTACCGGTGATTGTCCAAAACACGATGGCGGAAGTGACCCAGATGATGGGTCCGATGATGCAGCGTGCTGAACAGATGCAGAAAGACCTGGTAGCTGAGTTACAGGCGGAAAAGGCGAAGACAGGCGGCTAACGTTTCAGTCTCAACAAGAACACGCTGCGGTTGCTAATCCGTCGGGCGGCTAAATCGGCTGCTAACTCTTCGCCGAAGGGTCTCGGCAAAAACGATTATTACAATTCCATTTCAAGAACCTGTTTCTTCGCTCATACCGCCGCCGCGTCATGGTCGCGAGCCGCGATTCATGCCAAACTTTCTCTATGAAATTGTATCTCGCATGGGTTTGTTCGTTAGGGGTTACTTTTTTGGTGCAGGCGGCGGCAGCTGGCGAAGCAGGCGTCAACCCGGTTGGCCTACTGAATCGCGAGCTCGTGGCCGCAGACGGGGCGAGCGGTGACAGCTTCGGTTATTCCATCGCTTTGCATGGCGACATCGCGGTGATCGGCGCTCCGGCCGCGACCGTCGGCGGCAATCATGCGCAGGGCGCGGTCTATGTCTTCCAACTGATCGGCAGTAACTGGACGCAGGTGCAGAAACTAATCGCGAATGACGGCTCGGCCTTCGATGACTTTGGCAACTCAGTTGCGTTCGACCGCAGCACGATCATCGTCGGCGCACCCGACGTCGCGATCGATGGCAATGCGGGACAAGGCGCCGCTTACATCTTCACCCTGTCAGGCGATGTCTGGAGCCAGACGCAAAAGCTCCTCGCGGCTGATGGGGCCCTCGGCAATGAGTTTGGCGAATCGGTTGCCATCCAGGGCGACACCGCAGTCATCGGCGCGATTCAGCTTCTTCATGGCCCTGGTGCGGCTTACATCTTCAACAACACTGGGAGCGCCTGGATGCAAATCCAGGAGCTCACTGCCGCGGAAGGTTCGGCTACCTTTGGCAGCTCCGTTGCCCTCGACGGCAACCAGCTCCTTATCGGTGCGCAGCAAACCGACGTCGGCGGCCGCTTCGATGAAGGCGCCGCTTTTGTGTTTGCCGATGAAAACGGCACCTGGAGTGAGACCGCGGAACTAACTCCGGGCGATGACACGATGTTTGACAGCTTCGGCGGCTCCGTCGCGCTCGAAGGACCCACCGCTCTTGTCGGCGCATCCGGAGCTTTGATTGACGGCCAGCAAATTGGTGCGGCCTACCTCTTCCACCAGCAGGGTGGAAATTGGCATCAAACCCAGCGCCTCACCGCGACCGACGCGCGGGGCGGCGCAGGCTTTGGCTCTTCGGTTTCCTTGAGCGGCAACACGGCCTGCATCGGTGCCGATCAATATGCCACCAATGGCAAAGGCAAGGCTTACCTTTTCGAAAATTCGGACAACACCTGGACTCAGGCCAACGAAGTGCGAGCCGCCAATCCAACCGGCAACGACGAGTTCGGTTGGTCCGGGGCGCTGGATCAACGGACCCTCCTTATCGGCGCCTGGGGCGCAAAGGTAAACGGCCATAACGCGCAAGGCGCAGCCTATGTCCGTCATTATTAGATTAAGACCCAAGCTAACCCCGAAACTAAAAGCGAGAAGCCGTCGCCCAACCCGCCTTAAAACTCGATCGGGACAACAAGTTCACTTAGCGTCTGGGGCTTAAAGCGCCATTTGCGCAGAGTCTCCACCGCTGCTTTATCAAGTCGGTTATCACCCATCGTCCGGAGTATCTTCACCGAAGTGACCAGTCCATTCCTTCGATCAATTTGAAGTTGGAAAACTCCCTTCCCGCTTGGATACTCCCAGCGTACCGAGAAGGGAAATTTTGGGTAAGGCGATTCGATCACGTTGTCCTCTATTTGACGAAGTGTTTTCTGTTCTCTCCCGCCCGCTAACGAAAAGGACACAGGGACAAGGACCTTATGAAGCGTGTACGGCTTGGCCCGCCATGACCGCAAGGTGTCGGTCACAGTCTTATCCAGGTCCTCAGAACCTGTAGAGGTGACGATCGTCACCTCCCGAACCGTTCCGGTATCGCGGTTGAAGGTTATGAGATATTTTCCGTTGCCTTGATTATACTTATGTCGCGCGGTGATCGGATACTTCGGCGAAGGATGAAAAAGCAGATCGGCGTCGTTTTCGGAATACGAAACGACCTTGTTATCCTCGCCGGTGGCCTTTGAATCAGAAATACACGGAAAGTTCAGCGCCAATAAAATCAAGAGTTAGGACACCTTTTTCTTGACTCATAAGCTGCAGCCAAGGTAAACCCGGCGGCGTGCAACCGATTTCCCTTTCTCCCCTTCCTTCCGTCATTCTTGCCTGCCTGGCTCTTCTGCCCGCTTTCACAGCCGCTGATGCCGGCAGTGCAACTTGGAAATCCAACCCGCTCACCGGTGATTGGAATACCGCCGCGAATTGGACGCCGATGACTATTCCAAATGGGCCGGCGGACACCGCCGGCTTCGGAACCTCCAACATCGTTCAGCTATCCCTTTCGGCCGATATCGAGGTCGACGGAATTACCTTCGAACCAGGTGCGAACAATTACTCGATTGCGACTGGTGAGTCGTCGACACTTACGCTTAGCGGCGCCGGTATCGTCAACAATTCGGACAAACTGCAGACCTTTTCGGTCGAGACCGGACCCAGCAGCGTTGGAATCATCGTACTTAGCAATAGCGCTAGTGCTGGGAGCAACACAAGCTTCACCAATCACGGCGGCCCATTCTCATCTGGTATTATTGTCTTGGTCGATAGCGCGACGGCTGCCAGCAGCACGGTTACAAACGTTGGTTCGACAATTCCTTTTCAGATCGGCGGCTTTCTTCAATTCAGCAATAACTCCAGCGCTGAGAATGCAGTGCTCACAAATAAGGGGGGCACGCTGGATGACGCAAGGGGGGGCCAGATTGGCTTCGGCGATACAGCGACGGCCGGCAACGCAACCATTACAAATGAGGCCGGGCCGAAAAATTCGACTGGAAACACGAGCGGCGGCGTGACGGCTTTTTCCGGGAACTCGACTGCCGGTAACGCGATCATTACAAACAAGGGAAGCGCGACCAGCGGCGGAACAGGTGGAGTCACATTTATCGGCGGCGGGACGGGTACGACCGACGTCGGCAACGCAACCTTAATCGCGGAGAGTGGTTCCAATGGCGGCGCGGGTGGTCAAATTGTCTTCATGCCTTCTTCGAACGGTGGGACTTCGCGCGTTGAACTCTTCGGCAATGGCAGCCTCTCCAGCAGTCAATCGCCGGTAAACATTGGATCGCTGGAGGGTGATGGCATTGTCTCGTCGCCGATCACGCTTTCGGTCGGGCGCAATAACCTTAGCACCACATTTTCCGGTCTCTTGCAAAGTTCCCTTCATCTTATCAAGGTCGGGAAGGGCGCATTCACTCTCACTGGTGCGAATACCTATACCGCGGGCACGGTCGTCAACTCTGGCACCCTGGTCGTCGCTAACACGACGGGCTCGGGGACCGGCACCGGTTCAGTGCAAGTGAACGGAGGCACGCTTTCAGGTAGTGGCGTTATCGCTGGGATGGTCACCCTCGGTACAGGTTTAGGCCGCGGAGCGACCCTCGCCCCAGCCATTGGCCAAACCCAGGAGAGCCTCACGATTCAGGGCGCCCTCAATTTCAAGAGCGACGGCGTCTACCAGTACACCTTTAAAGCGAACGCGGATTGGACACGAGCGGACCGGGTTAAGGCCAACGGAGTTACCATCGACAGCGGCGCCGCTTTCAAGCTGCGCGCCCAGGCAACTGGCACGCTGACGCCGGGATTGGTTATTACAGTTCTCAGTAATAGCGCCGCCACACCCATAAGCGGCACTTTCAGCAACCTTGCCGACGGCGCGATTGTCAGGGTCGGCAGCAACACGCTCAAAGCCAGCTATAGCGGCGGCGACGGCAATGACCTGACCCTGACTGTTCAGTGACGCGCTCCTGCCGCGGGGATTACTCATCCTTGCGTAGCCAGTTCATCGATGGCGAAGGCGGGATTGAACAAGAATGGCAGCCAGCTTTTCATCACCCACCTCGTGACCGACTGGCGGGCGTTTGTTTGTCCCTTAACTCTTCACTGCGTACTTATCGATCAAAGCCTGGAAGCGCGGATCTTTGCGGAGCGGGTCCCAGGCGGGATCGAGCTTGAGCATCGGGACGGTGAGATTGTTCGGGATCCCGAGCAAATGATCGAGCAGGCGAAATGCTTCGTCGAATTCGCCGGTCCAGGTATAAATCTCGGCCAGCGCAGCGGTTCCTTGCGGCCCATCCATCGCGTCCTGAGATTCCGGCAATAATTCGACCGCGCGCTTGCCTTCCGCGATCGCTTCCTTTTTCTGACCCAACGCGGCCAGGATCCGGCCGTGCTGCGCGTGCCGGGCAGCGTCTCCAGGAGCTTCGCGGAGCAATTTTTCCGAGATCAGGCGCGCATGCTCCAGCTCTGACTGCGCTTTGCTCTTATCACCCTGGAGGAGGTGAATCGTGCCTTGCAGGAAAGCTTTGGGGGAAGGGGCAGTAGTGGTGGTATACATCGTTTCGCCGCGATATCGTTCCAGCACTTGAAGAGCTTCAGGAAATTTCCGGGCCAGAGTTAGGATCCAGGCCTGCCCCCAGGTCATCAGCCCATTCGGATCGGTTTCAGGCGGGTGTGCAGCAAATATTTTTTCCGCCGCGCTCAGATCGCCCTTCCACAAGACCGCCATGAATGGTTTCAAGGCATGCGCCTGAAACGATTCCGGCGATGCCGCGATGGCGCGATCGAGAACCTTGTCCGCAATCTCGAAATTGCGCAGAGCCATGTAACTGTAACAAAGGTTAATCAGGACGTTTGTGTTTTTCGGATCGAGGGTGGCGGCCTTTTCCAGATTCGCAGTTGATTCCGCCCACTTACCCTGACGCCGCTGAATCGCGCCGATGGCCATGTAGGCTTCGGAATCGTTCGGCAGGTCGCGCTTGGCAATCTCGAACTCCGCCAGGGCGCGCTCGTAATCCCGGTCGCCATAATAATAAGAGAAACCGAGTGCGAGATGGCCTTCGGGAAGATCCGGTTGCAAGCGCAGGGCCTCATCCGCGTTCAGACGCGCTTTTTCCCGGCGGGCCGGGACCGGGTCTGAGCTGTGATAAGCCCAGCTCTCAACCATCGAAAGACCGGCAAAAGCGAGGGCAAAATTTGGATCGAGTTTGATCGCTTGCTCGAAGAGCGGCTCGGCTTTCAACGATGCATCGCGAAACATGTCCGTCCTGCTCGCGTAATCATGCGCCTGGACAAAAAGCAGGTAGGCGTCCGAATTTTGGGTTGGCCGGCGATCGAGTTGCGCTTTTTCGTTAGGCGAAAGTTTTGCCTGGAGGACAGAGCTGATCTTTTGCGCCAGATCAGTCTGAATCGCGAACACATCGGTCAAATCGCGATCGTAATCTTCGGCCCAGATATGTTCGTCGGTGTTGGCATCGATGAGCTGCACATTCACCCGGACTCGATTGCCAATTCTGCGCACGCTGCCTTCCAGCAGGGTCGAAACGCCGAGCGCTTTCCCGATCTCACGGACGTTGCGCGTGCCGTCGCGATACGACATCACTGAGGTGCGGGAAATGACCTTTAGATCGCCGATCTTCGAAAGGTTGGTCAGGATGTCGTCCTGCATGCCGTCGGCGAAATAGGCGTTTTCCTTTTCATCGCTCAGGTTTTCAAAGGGCAGGACGGCGATCGATTTGTCGATCTTGTGGGCGGAGACATGCGGCAGCAAAAAGAACCCGGCGCAGATAGAAACGATCGCCCCGGCGGCGATGAGCACGATCAGATTGCGCCGCCGATGCGCTCCCGGAACTGTTGGCGTGACCTGGATTCCGTGTGCAGTGACATCATACGCCCAGCTGAGAATGAGTGAGATCGGAAAGCCGATCAGCAAGAGCACGACGACCAGACGGAATGCCCAGTTCGGCAATTCCCACGCGGGAAAAACGGCCGAGCTGATTTGGATAATAAATCCAGCGGCAACGATGTAGGCCGCGGCGACCCGATACACTTTCCGCCGTCGAACTTCTTCAAAGAAGCCGGTCATACGAAGAGGACTCAGATGAATCGCGCATCGCGGTCATAATTCAACGGCGAGCTTCGTTCGTTGAGCCTGCAATGACGAGGAAATACCGGCCGCGCGCTCGCAACTGCTGTGCACTGCGGATACGTGCACGAGTGGACTAACAACGACGTAATTCGCGCGGGCGAGCGATCTAGCTCGAAGGTAGAAAAGCTGCCGGGTAGAATTTAAGCCGCTTTCGCGCGCTTAATAACTTTCGGGAACGGCACAACTGTTTCCGGCAGCTCGGCTTCTTTCGAAACGAGAGTCGACTCGTAAGTCAGCTTTCCTTGAATCACTTCGGTTAAAGCCGTATCTGAAAAGCTCGTTCCTGGAGGAGATGCAATTAGGGGACGATGACCAAAAGAAAGCTGCCGGACGCGCCTGGACACGACATTCACAAGCAGGTTTTTGTTAGGAATAATTTCGGACGCGGCGTTAAGAAGATTAATATTCATTAAAGAAGTGGTGACGATCGGACCGGTTAACGAAGAATTCACCCAACTGGGACTAACGAACGAGACCCCTTCCGCCGCCGCAGCAAAGGCTTCACGACAGCATAGTCGATTTCGAGAGAAGCACAATCGCTGTTTGTAAACGCCAGTCCTTCCACGCGTTCCGCGGTGATAAACGTCAACCGGGCAAAAAAGCTGTAGATCTCGTTGTTAGAGTCTCCCTGCGATCGAGCCCGCGTCCGACAGTTCGCGCGGAACTGCCAACATTCGATTCATCGACCAGCACCAACACCCTGGAACGCCGCCCGATGTTTGTAGCTTCTTCGGCATCTAGTTCTCAAACTACATCCGCGCACGCTCGCGCCCATCACGAACCAAACTATTTACCCGCCTTTTTCTTACCCGCGTTTGCGAGCGCGAGACGCTCCGTTTTCTTGCGCCGGCGCGCCCGTTTTTTGGCGTTCTCTCTGCCTTGGCTGTGTCCCATAAGACCTGACAGTCGTCCCTGCCGCTGTCGCTTCCAAGTAGTTTCGCGGCCGCCTGATAGGAAACGTTTCGCGCCGGCAGCTCTGATGAAACATAATGGCCTTCTTGGCGGCGACCCGACCGCCACCGGCCGTCGCGGACCGGCTTATAAGTTCGCCGACGAGGTGAAGACCAACCCGAACAAGCAACGGGTATGCAGCTTGTCGATGGCGAAAGCGGGACTGAACACGAACGGCAGCCAGTTCTTCAACAGCCGCGTCGTGACTAACTGGCTCGACGGTAAACATACCGTCTTCGGCAAGGTTTCGTCGAGCCGCGGCACGCCCGAGCCCCTCGCCAGGCGCCGGTGACGAAGGCGGGCCGCTTATCTCAATATACTAGCGGGTTACTCGGCCAAGTCGCCGCTTTAGGAGCTCTCATGCTCTTACGGTAGAATCCAGATCGAATCGAAACCTTCGCCCCGTCTTCTCAATCGGGTGCAACCACCAGCACAAGTTTCCCCCGTGTATGGCGGGTTGCGATTTGGTCCTGCGCTTTCACCACGTCGGTTAGCGGGAAGGTTTGTGAAACGATTGGCTTCAGCTTCTGGGTTTCCATCAGTCGCGCCAGTTCCTGCATTACCTCCGCTTTTGGCACACATCGAAGCGCAACGCCTCGGATCCCGCGCGCATCCAGCGCTGCCTGCTTCGGCTCGTCGACAATGGAAACGATGATTCCGCCCTTCTTAACCACCCCGTACGACCGCTCGAGCGTGTCTTCACCGACCATGTCGAGAACGACATCTACGTCCTTCGCCACATCCTCGAATTTTGTTTTGGTGTAATCGATCGCCACATCGGCTCCAGTCTGCTTCAGGAAATCCTGGTTCGCGGTCGAGCCGGTTGCGAACACTCTGGCACCGCGCGCCTTGGCGATCTGAATTGCAAGATGCCCCACCCCGCCGGCGCCGCCATGGATGAGAACCGTTTGTCCGGGGCCTAACTTCGCCGTATCGACCAGTGCTTCCCAGGCAGTTGATCCGGCCGCGCCGGCAGCCGCGGCCTGGGCGTAACTTACCGTTCTTGGTTTGGCGGCGATTTCATTCTGCTTGGCCAGGACGAACTCAGCGTAACCGCCTTCCCCCTTTAAGGTGAAAAATGCGAACACCGGATCGCCCTTTTTGAAATTCGTTACCTTGCTACCGGTCTTTTCGACCACGCCCGCAGCGTCCATTCCGGGAACGAACGGCAACTTCCCGACTAACTCCGCCAGATAACCCTTGCGAATCGCCACATCTACCGGATTGATCGACGCCGCTAAGACCCGGATGAGGATTTCATCATCCTTCGGCTCCGGCCGCGCTACCTGTTCCAGTTTGAGAACCTCCGGCCCGCCATAGGCGTGCATGACCACCGCTTGCATCGGTGGTTCGGCCGATTGGCTGCTAAACGGGCCAATCGTCGCAAGCACAGCTACCAGAACAATCACAAAAGGCATCCGCCTAACGTCCTGTGTCTCGAACCTTGAAGCGAGTGAAAAATGTCTGGTGCGGCGGCGTTGATCTGGATTCTGTCCGGCGAAATACCAAGGGTCATGACCCTCAGTTTGATCGCCAATGTTAAATATTTAGATCTGACCCCACTCCTGATCATTGACCCCACTCCTGATCATGACCTCACGCCTACGCAACTTCAGGCATTCCGAGACCCTTCAGGTATGCATAGGTCCCATCGTAGTAGTTCGGCGGTCGAGTCGGATCCTTGAAGTCACCGGGTGGGACAAAGATGACCATTCCTTGGCGCGCTCTCGTCAGGAGAACGCGGTACGCATTGCGGAGGTAAACGCGATTATCCGGATTGTTGATGTTGCACCAACGGTCGCCACGAAAGTCGCGGTAATTCCACGCTGCTCCCGCAAAACGGAAGTCTGCGCACCAGGCAACGCACACCCAGTCAAGCTCAAGACCTTGCACCTGAAACTCCGTTGCGGCGTC
>Ga0206945_1019_pt2 | contig 38559 bp, 51 predicted proteins | sample Alteio_BWOrgHeat_5_FD_152982 | JGI IMG/M metagenome (GOLD analysis project Ga0206945, IMG submission 152982) | Enriched cells from forest soil in Barre Woods Harvard Forest LTER site, Petersham, Massachusetts, United States -... | ecosystem: Environmental > Terrestrial > Soil > Temperate forest > O... | reverse complement strand
TGAGACGAGGGTGACCGTAATGGATGCTACTCTAGCTATTGGTAGGAAAGAGATAAATGGTTGCCTAGCTGAGGTTGTTGCTGGCACGAAAAACCCTGCTGATTTTGTTCAGCTATTCAGCGCCATTACTGCCGCTGTCCGATCTGCAGACGCAGATTAATTGAGTGCCATTGAAGCCAACTTCTTTCGAAATGCTCCCATTTGTTTTTCTCCTGGCTTCACATCGATTCCCTCCCAAGTAGATTCAGTCGAATCGTAATCGATTCCGGCTAAAGTTTTAAAAATTGACCGAATAATAATTTTTGCTGCCAGTGGCGGGACCGCCATTCCAACTTGACGCCGCACGCTATCCTTGCCCCCCTCAAAAATAAATGAATCTGGGAAGGTTTGCAGCCGAGCCTTCTCACGATTTGTGAGTGCACGTGGTTCATTCCAATGATAAACGTGAGTTCCACCACCTCCGCTTCCTGTGACCGTGTAAGATGGTTGGCTTGCGCTAAGCCGGCGATAGATATTGCTTAATTTTGCGCCTTTAACATTTAAGCGCAAATGAGAAGGAAGGTTGGAATTCCATGCATTTCCTGATGGAGGTATTCGTTTCAAGCGTTCAACTATCCAATCTGGGTGATCAGTGTTTTCATTATTTGATGCATCGTTCGGAATTGGTGGTGAAGTAATTGCCTGTTTAGCAGTAATGAAAATTTTAGGAGTAGTGGGTGCCGGTACGCGAAACTTTTTTCCTAAATTGTTTTCAATCCCTACCACGATGATTCGATGCCGTCTTTGGGGGACCCCATATTCCTCAAAACGGTATAAATGCGGCGTGAGAGTGTATCCTTTGCCGGCAACTGCAAGTTCTGAAAGAATCTGCCTGAAAGAGAAAATATTGTTGAAATTTCGGAGTCCATTAACATTTTCCGCAATGAACCACTTTGGCCTGAAGTGATTCAAAGCCTCAACACCAAATCGATACAAACCGCCAAACTTTCCGTTAATGCCACGTTGTTCCCCAATAACGCTGTAGTCGTTGCATGGGAATCCAAATGCAAGCGCATCGATTTTCGGTAATTCTTTGAAACTGAGTTTCTCGACCGGGCAACAAACAACCGTGCCCGGATGTTCGGGACAAATATTGCGAATAAATGTTCGGCAGGCATTGGGATCAGCATCATTTGCCCAAACATGATTTGCTTTCCAAATATCCCCGTTAATTTTTAGGGCGGCCAACCTGGCGCCTAGCCCGAGTCCTCCAGGCCCGCAAAAAAGTTCTCCTATTTTGTAATTCATATTCCTCTTCAATTAATTTTTCGTTTGAATATATTTGTAAGCATCGATGGATTCTTGGTTTGGCATTCCCAAATAACTATGACTCGCCATCCCTGAGCTTTTAACTGTCGCTTAACCTTGATGAAATGCTTTGCGTTCCGCTCCAACTTTGGAATCCAGTAATTTAAATTGCTCTTAGGCTTAGAGCATCGATTGCAATTTGGGTGCTGATGCCAAAAGCAACCATGAACAAAAACTACGGTATGCATTGAACGCAAAACAATATCTGGAGTGCCCGGCAGACTGGACCGTTTTCGGTTTCCTCGAATACCAAGCGCCAAGAGTGCGGCGCGAACACGCACCTCTGGCAATGTTCCCGTACTCCTTATTCTTGACATGATCCCGCTGCGTTCAACAGGAGAGAACATGTCGGTCATGGATTGATTTTAATTTATTACAGAGAGAAAGCGCAGCAGAGGGATATGGTCTCGGAGTTGACATTGGGCATCCAAGCGAGAGCCTCGAATATTTCAAATGTCAATTGTCAACTCCGGCCTCAACCATAAAATTGTATGATAACTATACAATATATTGGCAGAATATATAACATAACTTATACTGAGTTAAATTATGGACAAGGTGAATATCAAGATAGGCGAAGTTGTTAAGGCGCGCCGAGACGAGATGGGCCTGAGCCAGGAAGAGCTGGCTGGCAAGCTGGACCTTCAGCGTCCGGCTATTTCTCAAATTGAAAGTGGACAGCGAAAAGTTTCCGCTGATGAGTTGCTGAATCTTTCCAAAATCCTAAATCTGTCTATGGGGCAATTGATGGGGATTGAAGAGCTCCCGAAGGTCTCCTTAAGTCAGGCCGTTGCTCATAATCCTGCAAAAGTTGAAGAGCCTCGCATGCGCATCAATGTGCCGCAGAAGAACCTGGCTAAATTTCAGGAAGTTCTTCTGTATGTTTTGAATAAGGTCGGCTCCAAATACAATGTAGGAGAGACCGTCCTTTATAAGCTCCTTTACTTCATCGATTTCGATTTCTACGAGAAGTACGAGGAGCAGCTGATCGGGGCCACTTACATCAAGAACCACCATGGTCCGACGCCCGTCGAATTTAAAAAGATCATTGATCGGATGATTGAAAACAAGAAAATCGAAAAGGTGAAGAGCCAATATTTCAACTTTCTTCAGACCAAATATCTTCCTTTGCAGTCGGCTGATCTCTCCAAGCTAAGCGCGACGGAAACGGAAGTCATCGACAAGGTCTTGGAAAGGCTCTCTGACATGAACGCCACGCAGATCAGTGAATACTCACACCAGGATGTTCCCTGGATGACGGCAAAAGAAGGAGGCAAGATTGAGTACGAGTCCGTTTTCTATCGGACTCCTCAGTACTCCGTTCGTCAATACGGTGACGATATTTCGCGAAATCAGCCGTCTCCCTGAGTTTGAAAAAGATTTAAAGAAGCTCTCGAAGAAGTTCGGATCCCTCCCAGACGACCTCGAAATCTTTATCCAAGCTCAGCTCAACCTCTATCACAAACTGCAAATTGACAATGGGGGTATTTTCCGTATTCCCGGCCTATCGTTCTCAACACCTCCCATATTCAAAGCCAAGAAATTTGCCTGCAGGGCCCTCCGGGGGAGAGGCGGCAAAAGCGGCATCCGCGTGATCTACGCCTATCACGAAGATGAGGACCGCATCGATTTAATCGAGATCTATTTTAAAGGAGACAAAGAAAACGAAGACCGGGCGAGGATCAACGCCATTTATAAGAAATAATGATTTTGAAATTAGATAAGCGGAGAATCCGCTTCGGCACCCCGAACCCCGAAGGGCCATGGCGCGAACCATGGCCTTTTTTATTTGATACGAGGAAACGCTGTAAAGTCTAAATATACTTTACAAGTATAATATTAGACTATATACTGTTGATTGAGCTAAGGGAGGTTCAATTGACTATATCTGCTGCGTCCAAAAAGGAGCTTGATACAAAAGCGCTGGCGGGCCCCGCCTTGCGTACGTTCTTCCGTATTGCCGACAACTGGAAATTGAGCACGGATGATCAGCTTAAACTTCTTGGAGAGCCATCGCGCGCGACGTTTTTTAATTGGAAAAAGAACCGCGACGTGGATTTGTACCGGGACACACTCGAGCGGATCTCATACGTTGTGGGCATCTTCAAGGCTCTCCAGGTCCTATTGCCGGAACAGGCGGCCGCGGACGCATGGATTCATAAAAAGAACCAGGCGCCTTTGTTCGGCGGAAAATCGGCCCTTGAGCGGATGCTTTCGGGACAGGTCAGCGATCTCTTTTTGATACGACAATATCTGGATGCGCAACGGGGTGGATGGATGTGACGCCTCCGATTACCCGCGTCCATTGGAAACATTGCTGGCGCGTTATCCCGACCCGATATCCCTCCGAAGACCTTCTTGACCGTGTTGTCGACCCCAAAGACGCCGAGGCAATCCAAGCTCTCGACGCATTGACCAATACGCGCCTGCGCTTGGAACGGGGTGAGTTGAACTTTCTGCCCTCAGGTGAAATGAAAAAAGACCCGGGAAGCCAATACATCATGGCGTCATTTTGTTATTCGATTTTTAATAAAAGCCGTTTTAGTGATGGGGCTTATGGCGTTTATTATGGGGCCGACCGCCTCTCCACCGCGGTGGACGAGACCTGCTTTCACCGGGAAGAGTTCATGCGCGCCACAGCGGAGGGACCGATGATGCTCACCATGCGGGTGTTGGACGCGGCGTTGGATGGAAAACTCCACGACATTCGGGGCATGAAACACAAATACGCCGCCGTTTACAGCGCCAACAGTTACAGCCACTCGCAAGAATTGGGAAGCCATCTCTGGGCGAAAGGATCTCATGGGATCGTCTATGACAGCGTCCGGCATGCCAAAGGAGAATGTGTGGCGATTTTCAAACCTTCCTTGCTGACGCGATGCCATCAGGAACGGACGCTTCTTTATGAATGGAACGGAAGTAAAATCGGCAAGATTTATGAGCTGCATGAATTCGTTGAAATCAAAAAGCGTTAAGAAAAAATAATTGGGGTGGTGTCAATTAACCCTCAGTTCTTGAGGTTGGTGCAGTCGGGGCCGAGCCAGCGGGCGTTGAAAGTGAGGTTCATGTGTATGGGGTGGGCTCCGCCGGCGGAAGTTACTGTCGAGTGGACCGTGCCTTGGACGTGGGTGGAATCGGTCGCTTCAAAGTGAACGTCGGAGCTGCTCTTCTGGCCGGCGGCCACGCATTCCTCATGAAAATCCTGCTGGCGGCTGGTGGAGGTGATCACGGTGCGTTTGCAATTGGAATTTGGATTCGTATCTTTGAAAGTGAGGAGCTTGTCCATTGATTCCTTGGTAACGCAGGATTGGCGGACTTTTTTCGTGGGGCCCTGGGGGGCGCGCGCTTTAAACGCCGCTTCCATCCGGGCGCGTTGATCCGGCGGCATTTGCGCGAGGACTTCCGGGGGGATCTCCATGCCGGTCACATCGCTGACAGTGGTGCTCTCCCAGGCGCCAAGCCGGACGTCCAGCGGCTTGATGTTGTCCGCTGCCCGAGACATGGCCGGCCACGACAAAAGCGCTGCAAGCAGAAAAATATTTTTTCGCACAAGGTCCTCCGAGATGGAATAATTTGCGCCGGTCCCAATTTACAAAAAAGAAATGGGAACGATTGACCCCATCAGTGTGTAACCCAGCGAATCTCTGGTTTGTCCAATAATATGCCCGTGGACGAGGCCCTGGACGAAAGTCTGGGGTTTCCCCCACCACGGGCCATTTTTGGGTATCGGGAGGGTAACATGCCTTTGGTGAGCGTCGTTATCGTGCTGGTTGTGGTTGGGGTGATTCTTTGGCTCATCAATTCCTATATTCCCATGCAGGGAACAATTAAAAATATTCTGAATGCCGTGGTGGTTATTTGCGTGGTTGTTTGGCTCTTAAGAGTGTTTGGCGTGCTCGGCAACGTTACGAATATTAATATCCCAAAAATAAATTAGCCTCCAAAAAATAAGCGACCCCCTCATTTTCTATCATCCGCCGCATGTCCATTCCCGTCGTTGCCATTATCAAAGCCAAACCCGGTAAAGAAGCCGAACTCGAGCGGATCTTGCACGGATTGGTCGAAGGAAGCCACAAAGAGCCGGGGTGCGTGACTTACGCGCTCCATCGCGCACAGAATGAACCCGGCACGTTCGTGTTCGTGGAGAAGTGGAAGGGAGCGGCGGAGTTGGGCGCGCATTTCCAGACGCCGCATATCGCCGCGGCGATGCAGCGGAAAGAAGCGCTGATCGCGCAGATGGATGTTTATCCGCTCGACCTTATCGGACGCGGCGTTCCGGAAAAAAACACCTTTTAAACCTGCCACTCGGCCATCCAGTAGGAATCAGTTCTTAGCGGGAAACCTTTCAATGACAGAGATCATGCAACGAGAATTGCTCTAAGATAGTGAATGGAGAGTTATGACGTTAATTGAGATCGCGCGAATTTACACCGACCTGGTCAAAGCGGAAAACGAAATTCCGGACAATGAATATGCGGCCAAAGACGAAGTTAATGCTCTTCGAACGAAATATCACCAGATGTTTATGGACAAATTAGTGGAAGAAGGAATTGAATTCTCTGATCGTTTTGATGCCATGAACAAAGCTTTTGAATTGACAGCGAAAGACCCCTCCGTCGGTGTATTTGAAATTAAAGTCTAAAAAAGTGAACGGCGCCCCGACTTAATCGGCCAGATGGCCGAACTTGCCGGAATTAAAATCTTCAATTGCTTCATTGATCTCGTCAACGCTGTTCATAACAAAAGGGCCGTAATGAACGAGGGGCTCATCGATGGGCGCTCCGCTAAGAAAAAGCACAATGGAATCCGTCAGCGAATTCACGCGAACTTCGTCTCCGTCATTCTTGAACAAAATGAAGTTGCCATCCGTGATGGCTTTTGAATCGTTCGCCTTCACTTGCCCCTGCAGCACCAGTAGCGCCGTGTTGTAGTCCTTTGGCGTCGGGAGGCGCACTTGGGCGCCGGCCTTGAGTCTTAAGTCCAGCATATGCGCGGGAGAAAATGTTGAGGCTGCTCCCGAAGTGTCTTCATAAGCACCCGAAATAACGCGAACCAATCCCGTTTGGCCGGGCAAACCAACTTCCGGGATGATGGAATTGGTCAGGGCCTGGTATTTTGGTGAGGTCATTTTGTGGCGTTTTGGCAAGTTGACCCAGATCTGCATCATGTGCATGATCCCGCCGGTCTTGGCAAAGGTCTCTTCATGGAACTCGTTGTGGAGAATGCCGCCGCCGGCCGTCATCCATTGAACTTCGCCGGGCCGGATCACGCCGCCATTGCCGGCGCTGTCGTGATGCGCGACCGAACCTTGATAGGCGATGGTAACCGTCTCGAAACCCCGGTGGGGGTGCGTTCCCACGCCGCGCCGCTCTTTCGTTGCGGTGTAGTTATGGGGGCGGTGATAGTCGAGCAAGAAAAAGGGGCTCATCCGCTTCTCAAAATCCGTCGCGCTCGGGAAATAGTTATTCACCCGGAAACCATTCCCCACCCAATGCTCCGGCGATCCCTGAAAAACGCGTTCAATTGTCCTATTCATAATTTCTCCAAAGAATTAAATCTCTCCCTATTTAACGATAACAAGCGGTATTTGTTCCATCGAAGGCCCTGGTTGGTTCAAATGTCCAATGTCAACTCCGGCACCTTGAACTTTGAACTGAAAACTTACAAATGATTTACATTGGATATTCGCGAAGTAAGCGATAATCCCCCTCCTTTCTCGTTCCATCCGTTCAAACTTCCCCTCCAATTGAGGTGGCCTATGGCCATGTCGCGCAACGATCTTTACAGCCGAGTTTCTTCCCTCCTTCGAGAGGCCAGAAACCGGGCCATGCAAAACGTCAATACCGTCATGGTCCGTGCCTACTGGCATATTGGGCGTGAAATTGTGGAAGAGGAACAACATGGCAGGGATCGCGCCCGCTATGGAGAAACGCTTATTGAATCTCTTTCAAGAAAATTAACTCGAGAATATGGGAGCGGTTGGTCAACCAGCCATCTCTGGCATATTCGCCAGTTTTATGTGCTTTTTCGAGATCGGAAAGTTTTAAATCCGCACATGGCGCGTGCAGAATCACCGAAAGGGAAGATTCTGCACACGCTGTGTGCAGAATTGACCTGGAGCCATTACCGCATTCTTATGCGAGTGGAGGACGAATCAGCGCGATCGTTCTACGAAGTTGAATGTGCGAAGAACCGATGGTCCACATATGAGCTCGAACGACAAAAGGGAAGCCTTCTCTTTGAACGATTAGCGCTTAGCAAAGATAAAAAGGGTTTAAAGCGACTGGCGTTGAAAGGCCAGGAGATACAGACTTCCCGGGACATGATCAAAGACCCGTTTATCCTGGAGTTCGCGGGATTTCCGCCAAATACCAAGTTATATGAGAGTTCGCTTGAACAGGCTTTGTTCGATAATCTTTCTCGTTTTCTGTTGGAATTGGGGAAAGGGTTCACCTTTGTTGGGCGGCAGAAGCGGGTAACCCTTGATGGCGACCATTTCTACATTGATCTCGTTTTCTACAACACCATCCTCAAATGTTACGTCCTGGTGGACCTCAAAATAGGGAAGCTCACGCACCAGGACATTGGGCAAATGCAAATGTACGTGAATTATTACGATCGCGATGTCATTCAGGATGGCGACAACCCGACCGTCGGCCTACTCATGTGCGAGGACAAAAAAGAGGCAGTGGTTCGCTATACGTTATCGAAAGAAAATAAACAGATCTTCGCGTCTAAATACAAACTCTATCTTCCATCGGAAAAGGAGCTGCGGAAGGAATTGTTGGAAGAGCGGAAGCGAGTCAGTTGAGTTCGTGAGTCAAATTTTCCGACTAGGCCAGAAAATATCCCGCCGGTTTTTTATACAAGCGTCCCAGAGCCTTGAGCTCAACAACATCGACGCGTCGTTCGCCTGCCTCGATTTTGCTGACATAGGACTGTGGCTTCTTAAGTTTTTTTGCCACGTATACTTGCGTCAGATCGGCGTTTTCCCTTGCCACCTTCAGACGAACCAGGAAGCGTTCATATTCCTTTGAATAGAGAGATTTTCCCATTGAGTTGACAATCGTACTAACCCGAAATATAATATCCCAAGATAGGATATTACTATGGGCCCTCTACCACGTACCGATATAAAGGAGAGCTTACGCATGAACAAGAATAATAGTGTCCCCCTGTTGGATGAACAAAACATCCTGGTCTTGCGTGGACGGAAATTGATCCTCGATGCTCACGCCGCTAAACTTCTCGGCGTCTCGACGCAGATGTTGCTCCGAGCGGTTAATCAAAACTTGGCGCGGTTTCCGAAAGAGTTCATGATTCGACTCAATAAATCCGAGTGCAAAAGAATCGCTTTGAAGGGAGGAGAGCTAAGCCGGTATATCGACCCGAAACGCAAGTCGTTGGCATTTACTCCGCATGGATTTTTCATGTTGTCGGGAGTATTGAAGAGCGATCACGCGGTTGCCCTGGGAATCTTTATTGTTCGATCGCTCTACGCTTCACGTATCCCCTCATAAAAAGCATGAGAATTCTTTACACGACCGATCTTCACGGCGACAAGGATAAATATTGGCATGTTTTCGAGCAAGCCAAAACCAAAAAGGTCGATGCGGTTGTCAACGGGGGAGATATGCTCACGTTGGAAGATGATCTTCATCAAACTCAACGAGATTTCATTCGGAATTTTCTAGAGCGCTATTTTGGTGAGTATGAAAAGGCAGGGATATTCCACCTTGGTTTTCTAGGAAACGATGATTTAAAAATTCATGACGAGTGCTTCGACACGGTATGCACGAAGTATCCACATGCAGTCAACCTTGCCCAAAAGTCTTTCACACTAGAAAACTATGAATTCATCGGGATGAACTGGGTAACAGACTATCCATTCCGACTCAAAGACCGATGTCGTAAAGATCGGAAGGATTACATCTTTCAGCGGCAGTTGGGATCCGGTCTCTTGTCCAACGAGCGAGGCTTTCAACAGATCCCCAACTGGTTTTCGCTCGCCTCGACATTGCCAACCATTGAAGACGAATTGAATGCGCTCCCTAAGCCGAAGGATTCATCCCACGCCGTTTATGTGATCCACATGCCCCCGGCTCGTGTGTGTCTCGACGTCTGTTGGTCAGGGGAACGTGTGGGCTCCGAAGCGATATACAGTTTTATTGAGAGAATGCAGCCCATGCTCAGTCTGCATGGCCACATTCATGAATCGTATAACCGGGGCGGCATCTGGAAAGCCACCATTGGAAAAACAATAAGCCTACAACCGGGTCAGGCGAAGACTGGCACAGTAACTTATGCGATCATAGATCTTGAACATAGGACGTTTGAGAGAATTGAAGAGCGGATGGCCGAGTCTTAAAGGGATCTCCCTTGAATGTCAAATGTCAACTCCGGCACCTTGAGTAGAAAACTTATAATCCAGGACGGTGACTTTTTTTAAGAGGAGGCTCCCGTGCCCAGCGTTCCTGAACAATTGTCCAACGTCTCGCTCAAACTGAAAGCCAATATTTATTTTGACGGCGGTGTGACGAGCCATACCGTAAATTCAGCGGGCGGCGCTCGTCAAACCGTGGGCCTGATCCGCCCGGGCGCCTACCATTTCACCACCGACGCGCCCGAGCGCATGGACATCATCGCCGGCGCCTGCCGCGTCAAGCAAGCCAATGAGACCGCGTTCAAGGAATACAAAGCCGGCGCCGCGTTCAACGTGCCCGCCAAAAGCGCGTTTGATATCCAGGTGGACCAGGGCCTCTGCGAATATCTATGCACATTTGGGTGACTTTCCCCAAAAACCGAAGCCCCTGGGGTAGTTTTTTCCGCAGCGAGGAACTCAACTCATGAGGACCCTGTTCAATTGCAACGAGACCCAACAAAATATGATCAGGAGGAGTTTATGCTGACAACCCAAGAAGAAAAATCAACCATCACCAAAAAATTGACCGGCAAAGTGGCGCTTGTGACAGGCGCTTCGCGGGGGATCGGAGCTGCGATCGCGCGCGCATTGGCCGATGACGGCGCCACCGTCGCGATCAGCTATTCCTCTTCTGCCGGCACTGCCGAGCAAGTGGTGGTCGAGCTCAAAGGCAAAGGCGTCAAAGCCGAGGCGTTCAAGGCCGACCAGGCGAACGTCGCCGAGGCCGCGGGCCTCGTCGAGAAGGTCGTGAAACAATTTGGACGGCTGGACATTTTGGTCAACAACGCCGGCGTTTTTATTATGGACCCCGTTGATAACCCCAAAAGCGACCCTGCGGCGCTCAACCGCCAATATGCCATCAATGTGCTCAGCGTGGCTGCCGCCATCCGCGCCGCCGCGAAATCAATGGGAGAAGGCGGGCGCATTATCACCATCGGCTCGGCCGTGGCCAGCCGTTTGAGTTTTCCCGGCGTGGCCGACTACACCGCCACCAAGGCCGCGGTGGTGGGCTACACCCGCGGCGCCGCGCAGGATTTGGCGGCGAAGAAGATCACTGTCAACGTGGTCGAACCCGGCTCCATCGATACCGCAATGAATCCTGAGAACGGCCCTTTCGCCGACGCCCAAAAGGCCGGCATTCCGCTTCACCGCTACGGCCGCCCCGAAGAAATTGCTGCCGCGGTCCGGTTCCTCGCCAGCCCCGAAGCATCGTATATCACCGGTGCGGTAATCAATGTGGATGGAGGTTATTCAATCTAATGATTCGGCGCGGCCTGCAGCGCGCGTAGACAGAATGTTATCGGTTCTTGTACCCGTAATACCACCGGTTCCTCGTCTTCCCGATGTTCGTCACAGTGTGCTTCTCGCCGGCCGGGATGAGTAATTCCTCGCCGGGTTTGGGGTGGTGGGTTTTTCCGCCGAACACGAACTCGACTTCGCCCTCAATCGGCATCACCAGCTCGTCGGTGTCGTGGACGTAATCCTTCCACACTTTGCCGGGGGGGTCGGTCCAGATGTCGCAGCCGAAGCCGCGTTGGCCCCACTCCCGTTTCACTTTTTCAAATTCCATATGCATTCCCTCCACCAGCGTCCGCAGCGCTATAAATCTGTTGACGCTGCGCTCGCGTTCTCGTTGCGAGCGGGCGCGCAATCCGAGCGGTTTGTACAGGACCTGGACCGCGTTCGCGGTTTTGTTTTTCTTCTGGCCGCCTTTGCCGGAACCTTTCGTAAACGTTTCTTCGATGTCGCGCTGGTCGATGCGGAGGATCTTCAATTTTTCAAGCAGCGCCGCGCGCTTGGAGGCGGTCACAATGGAGACTTTATTTAGGTTCATTGGGATATGGTACCTCGACCCATTCTACTTCTCGTGTTGGCCAAAACCCTTAACATCTATCTGTCGCTCCGGCGCATTCGTTAACAAATCAATCTTCTTAAAGACCTCAACGAACTTGCCGTCATATTTCTCTTCTATTCTTCTTATTTTTTCTTGAAGATCACGATGCGTGGTCAGCCATTCCCGCAACTTTGTAAATGTCCTCATTATCTCAATGTTGACTTGAATTGCCGTTTTACTCCTGAGAACTGAGGAAAGCATCGAAACACCATTCTCAGTGAAGGCATAGGGCAGATATCGACGTCCGCCTCTTCCATCTTTTGAGGTGCCAATTTGGCACCTCAAAGATTCAGCCTCATGCTTTGTAAGTTGGAACATGAAATCGGCAGGAAAACGGCCAATGTTTCTTTTCACGGATCTTACGAGCATTTTTACTTCAACTCCATAGAGTACCGACAAATGACTATCCAACATGATCTTGTGGCCACGAAGAAGAAAAATCTTATCTTCGATGGCGCGAATTTGAATTTGATTATTATTCACTTGCGTCTCCTTTTTGGAGGGGGTCCGTGAAGGGGTGCGGATTTTTAAGTCGGAGGGGTACCTAATTTCGAGGGGCGCATAACTTAGCAAAAACTGCTCCTGGAGAAGCAGATTATCTGCGGTATAAAGGATAATGCCTGACGCAGGCGCGCTATAATCCCGCCATGCCAACCTCCTCCACCCTTCAGGAAACAATCAACGCCATCTACCGCTCGGAGTCGCGGCGAATCCTGGCGACGTTGATTCGGCTTTTGGGGGATTTCGACTTGGCGGAGGACGCGCTTCATGACGCGTTTCGGGCGGCGATGGAACAGTGGCCGAGCGAGGGCGTGCCGGCGAATCCGCGCGCGTGGCTGGTGTCGGCGGGGCGGTTCAAGGCGATTGATCGGATGCGGAAAAATGCGCGGACCAGCACGCCGCTGGAAGCAGTCGCCGAAACCGCGATGGCCGGCAGGACGGAGGACCCGTCCGAAATGGACGAAAAATCCGTCGAGGACGACCGGCTCCGGCTCATCTTTACTTGTTGTCATCCCGCTTTATCGCCTGAAGCGCGGTCGGCGCTCACTTTGCGTGAAGTGTGCGGTTTGACCACCGAGGAAATCGCGCGCGCGTTTCTCACGGCGCCCACGACCGTCGCGCAGCGTATCGTGCGCGCCAAAAACAAGATCCGCGACGCCCACATCCCCTACGAAGTGCCGGAAGCCGCGGAGCTGCCGGAGCGCCTGAATGCGGTTTTGCAGATCGTCTATCTGGTGTTCAACGAAGGCTATTCGGCGACGAGCGGTTCCGAACTCACGCGCGCGGACCTGTCGCAAGAGGCCATCCGGCTGGGGCGGCTCTTGGCCGAACTTTTGCCGGAGGCGGAATGCTTGGGGCTTTTGGGGCTCATGCTGATCAATGAATCGCGCCGGAGCGCGCGCGCGACGTTGGAGGGCGACATGGTGCTCTTAAACGATCAAGACCGTTCGCTATGGAATGCCGATCTTATCCGCGAAGGGGTCGGCTCGGTTGAAAAAGCGGCGGACAATGGACGGGTTGGCCCGTATACGTTGCAGGCGGCGATCGCGGCGGTGCACGCCGAGGCGCCCACGGCGGCGGCCACCGATTGGGCGCAGATTGTCGCGCTCTACGACCTGCTGCTTGGCCTCGAACCCTCCCCGGTCGTCAAACTCAACCGCGCGGTGGCCGTCGCGATGAAGGACGGGCCGGCTGCGGGGCTGGCGCTGATGGAGTCCATTAACAGGGACGGACAGCTCGGCGATTATCAGTGGCTTTATTCGGCCCAGGCGGATCTTTACCGGCGGCTTGGAGAGGCCGGCAAAGCCGAGGCGGCCTATCGAAAAGCCTTGAACCTCACGCAACAGGAGCCGGAAAAAAGATTTTTAGAAAAAAGGATCCGCGAATGTCGATTTGCGGGTTCGCCAAACGACCATTAGCGTTACACAACAATCAACTCAAGGAGAATCAATATGAAATTCATGATGCTGATGATTCCCGCCATTTATCAAGGCGGCAAGAAGGTGGATCCCGGGTTTTCGCCCGATCCAAAAAAGATGGAAGAGATGGGACGGTTCAATGACAATTTGCCCAAGGGCTTCAAGCTGGAGTCGCTGAACGGCCTCCATCCGGTCGCCACGGGCGCGCGTGTTGCGTTCAAGAACGGAAAAGCGACGGTGACCGACGGCCCGTACATCGAAGCGAAAGAAGTGCTCGGCGGCTATTGGCTGCTGGACGCCCCATCGAAAGAAGAGGTGGTGAAGTGGGCGCAGCGCTGCCCCGCGGACCCGGGCGACGTGATCGAGATCCGCCAGATCTTCACCGAAGCGGATTTCGCCGTCAAGCGATAGAGGCGGCCGTGAAATACATCTGCTTGGGATATATCGAAGACAAATACTTCGTGGGGCTCTCGGAGAAAGAACAGCGGGAGTTCATGGACAACTGCTTCGCTTACGACGAGGAACTCAAGAAGGGCGGCCACATGGTGGGCGGCGAAGCGCTCCAGCACGCGAGCACCGCCACCACCCTCCGCCAGCGCAACGGAAAAACGGCGATCACCGACGGTCCGTTCGCGGAGACCAAAGAATATTTGGGCGGCATCATGCTCTTGGAAGCCAAGGATTTGAACGAAGCGATCCAGCTCATGTCCAAACATCCGAGCGTCCGCATGGGCGGCACGTGGGAGATCCGGCCGAGCGCGGACCTCTCGGCGATGGTCGCCGAAAGCAAGAAGAGGCGGGAGGGTTTACAGGAGGTTCGTCATGCCTAACACAGTTCGACTGCATCGCGTTTTTAAAACTTCGCCGGAGAAGCTGTACCGGGCTTTCACGACGCCCGCGGCGATCGCCAAATGGATCCCGCCCAATGGGTTCACCTGCACCGTGCATCAGATGGACCCCAAACCCGGCGGCACCCACAAAATGTCCTTCACCAATTTCTCGACGGGGAACGGCCATTCGTTCGGCGGCAAATACCTGGAGCTCGTTCCGAACGAGCGGCTGCGCTACACCGATAAATTTGACGACCCGAAGATGCCCGGCGAGATGCAGGTGACCGTCACGCTTCGAAAAGTGCTGGTGGGGACCGAGATCAACATCGTCCAGGAGGGAGTGCCGGACGTGATTCCGGTGGAAGCCTGCTATCTCGGCTGGCAGGAGTCGCTCAACAATTTGGCGGCCTTGGTCGAACCCGAAATTCCGGACTGACAACTCGCGGGTCTTGAAGCCCTTCGCTGGATTTTAATCCCAAATTAAGGCGGACTTAATCCTTCTTACGCATAGTCCTTATAGATATGAAAACCCGTCGAGCAACGCAGGCAAGGGTTTTAAATCGTGAGGAGGATGTGTGATGAAAAAGAAACTTTTGTCCGTCGCTTTGTTGTTGTCCGCCATCGCGGCGGCATCGACTGTTCCCGCCATGGCCGGCGCTCAGTTTTGCACAGACACGCTGCCCAAACCATCGAGAGTTCTGATCGTAATTCCAAATCCCCTGGATGAGCTTGAGACCAATGCGAGAAATTCGGCCCCGCCGCCCTTTGTTCTGGTGGACATGAAACGGAAATTGGAGATGTATCCCAAACAATTCAAAATTTATCCCAATGGACAAGTCGATGGGCAGAACCGCCCCATCTATGAGGGACCTGGCGAAATCGTGACTGGTTGCGAACAAGTTGAAGCTTGGGCTCCGGTCAACTTCATAAGGAACATCAGCGACGGCAAGCAAACCGAGGAAAGTTCAGCCATGGTTACTCAGCTTGGCGGGGAGCTGTTTAGAATCAATATCCCGTCATTTTAATCGGAGGGCCGGTCCTCCAAAAGCGGCTCCGCTTCGTCGGTTGTTAACGGTTGGCTATCAAAGGGGGGCGACGCCGCGGGCTCCGATGACACGGCCACTGTCTCAGATGAGACGGCCGGCGGAATGTAGTTCGCCATGATCATGCGGTCGGTGAGGGCGGCTTTCCGGCGGGCCATGAATCGCGATTGTTTCAGCGGGTTCCAGCGCCGCGGGCTTGGCAAAATGGCGGCCAAGGAAATCGCTTCATCGAGGGTCAGCTCGAGGGCCGGTTTGTTGAAGAAGAATTCCGCCGCGGCCTCCGCGCCATAGACTTGAGGGCCCCATTCCACCACGTTCATGTACAGTTCGAGAATCCTCTTTTTTGACAAGGTTTTCTCGAGCCGGCGCGTGATCAGCGCTTCCTTCGCTTTGCGCAGCAAATTTTTATTGGAGGACAGATAAAGCGTCCGCGCGAGCTGCTGGGTGATGGTGCTGGCGCCGAAAGCGAAGCGCTTGCGTTCCCAGTTCATCTGCGCGGCGCGCTTGAGCGCCTCGATGTCAAAGCCCTGGTGCTGAAAAAAGGTGTCGTCTTCCGCGAGCACGACCGCGTGCAGCAGATACGGCGAAATCTGGTCAAGGCGGCGCCACTCCATCAGCGAATGCGGCTTGCCCCCTTTTTTGCGGAGCTGCTCTTCGCGAAACGTCCGGATCGCCGTGGTTTTGGGGTTCGCCGTCTGCAGTTCGCGCGTGTCCGGCAAATTGGCCAGATACCACGCCGGCGGGACCAGAAGGAGCAGAATCACGATCCAAAGTATTTTTTTCAGCACCGCGTGGTTTCCTTCAACTTTAAATGGCGCAATTTTTTATCGAATCGCGAAATGAACGTGCATTTTTGGCAGAGGTCCTCGACCAGAATCCCTTTTTGGAAACCTTCCTGGATGGCCTTCGCTCGGGGGCTGTGGATGAGATCATCGATATTTTGAGAGCCGCAGTTTCCCAAACTGATGACGCCTTCTTTGTCCAAGCAGCAGGGCACGACCGTCCCGTCGGCCAAGATTCCAATATGGGATGACAATCCATGGCAAAACCCTTCGGTGCTTCTAACAGGGTGATGGGGATTGGGCCACTCGAACCGGCTATCGAAATGCAAATACACCCGCCCTTTAATTTTCAGGTTCTTTTTCCAGCGAATTTCCGGCACATTCCCAAATTCGGCCTGAAGCCCCCGCTTGATTTTCTTAAGCATGAGATCGTTCGCCGCCTGCGATCCGGGAGCGCCCTGGTTCCAAAGCCGATAGTTGATATACAGGTCCGGACGTTCAAGGATGGCCCGCTCGGTAAAGTCAAAAATATTTTGAAGATAATTAGAATTGTCCTTTTCGGGAAAATTGTCTGCAAAACTCTGCAGCGAGAAATTGATTTGTTTCATGGCTGGGTTCAGGAGGGCCTTCATTCTCGCTGGATTGAGCAAGATGCCGTTGGTGGTTAAATTAATGCGCAGTCCCAACGTATGGCAGAAGTCCACATAGCCATCAAACTCCGGATGCAGAAGAGGCTCCCCCATGAGATGAAAGCACACCTCTTCGGTGAGCGGCGCCACGGTCCGGGCCACTTTTTTGAAGAGGGCGGGTTCCATGAACTTTTTGTCGCGGACCACTTCGGGGCAAAACGTGCATTGCAGGTTGCAGACGTTGCTTATTTCAATGTAGATTTTTTTGAACCGTTTGTTTGATTGCGCCTGGAGCATGGTAGAGGGTTTTTAACAAAAAAGAGATCCCCGTCCGCCAGATAGAAGGCGGACGGGGACTTAATTCAGCGGGGCCGCGCCGGAGGTACACCGATCCGACATTTACCGGCCTCGTTTCCTGAAGAGATTCTTTACTGGGCGAACCTCAAAGGAGATACCCGAAACGAACGTGCAGCGCACGGGACCCGCTGGTACATAGTACAGTCATGTTTCATAAGCATCACCTCCTTGACTCGCATTATGACTAATTAATTCATCAAATACCCCGATGCTTCTCAGCGCCGCCAACGTCTTTTGAAACAGATATTCCGTTTTTCTCTGGCCTTTCTCATGATCGCGTCGGGGGTTTCCCATCTGCTTCGGCCGGCCCCTTTTGTGGCGATTGTTCCTTCGTTTTTACCGGCCCCGCTGGCCCTGGTGATTGTGAGCGGCGCGGCGGAGATTCTCGGAGGGGTTGGGTTGTTGATTCCGGCTTACGAGCGTATCGCGGCTTGGGGGTTGGCGGTGCTTTTTGTTGCGGTTTTCCCTGCGAACGTCAACATGGCGGTCCACAATATGCCGTTTGGAAATTTCCACTCTCCGCTATTGGCATGGCTGCGGCTTCCTTTCCAATTGGTGTTGATCGCCTGGGCTTGGATGTTCACCAGAAAATAAAATTTAGAAAACCAACGTCAGCATCGGAATAATCTCCCAGGAGAAACCGGCGCGGGCTTGAATGAGCGGATCGACGGCGGTGAGCGCGCGGGCTTCCTCCTCGCTTGGGACCTGCACCAACCCCAGCCCCCAACTGCCCTTGGGATCCAGGACGGGGCCAAAGGCCACGGCGGTGCCCTTGTCGAGCAGGCCTTTCCAGTAGACGCCATGGCGCTGCATCAGGGCTTTTTCCTGTTCCGTCATGTCCATCGCGAATGTCGGCCGCGGCGCGATCAGTTTGCAGAGAAAATATTTCATCTATTTCTTCTGATAAGTTACGACGAGAATGAGCGTGGCGAGAGGGCCGAACAGGAGCGACAAAAGAAACCACAAGAGCCCGCTGCGCCCTTGAAGTTGGGCGAGCCCGGCATTGAGAAGGGACAAGGTGCCCCATCCGAAACCATATCCATAATTCCAACCAACCATCATGTTTTCCTCCTTCTTTGTGTGGGCTTTCCGATTCTACATCAAGACACTTTCCTAAGGGGAAACACGTCTAATCAATATGAACGAAGGCATTGCAAACAAGGAGACCCACATGAAGAAACGTATCGTATTGGCAGCCATATTGGCATTGGCGCTGGCCCCGGCGATGAGCACGTTGCGGGCAGAAGAGCAAGAACAGCAAGAACATGGAATGAAGGACAAAATGAAGGAAAAACTGGGGCTTACGGATGACCAGGTGAAAAAACTGGATGATTTGCGGGCCTCAGAGAAAGCGGAGATGAAACCGCTCCGGGAGAAAGCCCACGCCATCATTGAAAAGCTTGAGGGCCAGGTTAAAAGCAAGGCGAGCGATTCAGATATCAAAGCGACCCTGGACGAAGCGGAAGCCAACCATGCCGCGGTGGAGCAGCTTGAAGACAAGTTCAAGCAAAGCCATCAGGCCATCCTGACGCCGACCCAGCAAGCCAAGATGCTGCTTCACCGGATGAAACACGAAAGAATGGAAAAAGGTGAAAAGGGCGATAAGGGCGATAAGAAAGATAAAGACAAAGATGAAAAAGAGGACGGCGATAAGGACAAGTAAACCGTTCCGCCCAAGCGCGTCGCAATTAAGTTGCAAAGAGGCCCCGCCGGAATTGCTTTCCGGCGGGGCCTTGTTTTTGGAAAATGCGCTCCATTATGAGCCGCGCCTTTACCAAAGAAGACGACGCCGGAGAGGACCTGCCGGAACGGCCGGTCCCGGACGGACCCAACTACGTGACGCCGCGGGGCCTCGAGATGTTGAAAGAGACCGGGCGCCAATTGGTGGAACGAAAAAGAAGCGCGGTCCCGGGTGAGGACCTGCGGCCCATCGAGCGCGATCTGCGGTATTTGGAGGCGCGGATCGGCGGCGCCATTGTCGTGCCTCCGGGATCGGGAGACGACGTGCGCTTTGGCGCCCGCGTGAGCATCGAAGACGCGACCGGCGCGCGAACCACTTTTCAAATCGTCGGCGCCGACGAAGCGCGGGCCGACCCGGCCACCCTTCCATGGTCGTCCCCTTTGGTCCAAGCGATGTTCGGAGCCAAAGCGGGCGACGTCGTCAATTGGGAAGGAGGCGAAGCGGCCGCGCGGTATAAAATTATCAGCGTGGAATATCCCAGATCCTAAAAAACCGGCTGGAGAACCCCCTGGGACCCGTCAGTGGGAGTCGCTCCAGGATTCGGGCCTGTGTAGCGAGTTACAAGAGATGACGTTGCCGAACTCGGACCGCTTCTCTCCGTATGGGAGGGATGGTTGACTTCGGGAGAAAATCCACGGAAATTTTTCTGTTGGCGTTGTGTTTTTGCGCCGGCGGAGCGACGGCGGGGAACGAATTAAATGGCCTGGTCCAATATGCCGACGCCGCGATCCCACCGGGCCGGCGGGTGGCGATCACCCTGAGCGAAGAATGGCTGCCGGAACCGTTTCAATCCAAATATTACCAGGCGCCGCCCCAAGGACAGCCTGTCAGCGGCTGCTTGTCCGTCGTGCGCGTCGATTTGGAGCCGGCAGGAGGTTCGTTGGAGCGGCCGCTCACCCTCACTTTCTCCTGTTCCGACCCGGACGAACAAGCGCGCCCATTTGGTTTTATCAAGGGCCGGTGGACTCCGGTGCCCTTCCGTCATGACGGGGTTGGCCGCATTACGATCACGGTTTGGGATTTGACGACGTACGCGCTCTTAAACGAGAAGCCATTGTTGGCTGTTTGACCGCGCGACCCTATTGAACTTTCTCTCCTCGGCGCGCGTATAGTGAAAGAGGAAACCCAACAGGAGGACCCCATGAAAAACTATTCCACCACAGCCATGCCCGCGGCGGACCGGGCGAGGTTTTATCGCGTGAAAATGGACGCCGAGTGGGGGCCTTACGATCTGCAGGCCGCCATGGAGAGGATGCCTGAAAATATCCTCATCTTGGACACGCGCTCGCCGCAAGCGTATGCGGAAGAACATATCCCCGACGCGATCAATATTCCCACCGACCAGCTTCCCGATCGCCTCGAAGAACTCGCCGAGGGCAAAGAAATTGTCCCTTATTGCTGGAGCATCGTCTGTCATTTGGCCACCCGGGCCGCGCTTTTTCTATCGGAAAAGGGCTATGTGGTCCATGAGTTGGCGGGCGGCATCGAGTATTGGAAAAATTACAAGCTGCCGGTGGAGGGATCGCTCCAAGAGGCGTCGCGGTGAACAAGCCGGTTCGCGCCGTTTAGGCGTTCGCAGTTTTCTTTCCCCAAGGCAGAAGCACCTCCTGTCACCAAGTTAAATCTTGTAGATATAGGCTTATGCCAACCAAGAAAACACGCGCGTTGGGTTCGACCGACATGAAATGGACGCCGATCGGACTCGGCACCTGGGACATGGAGCGGGACGCGAAGAAATCAATCCGCGCGCTCCAGGCCGGCCTCGACGAAGGCGCTAACCACATCGACACGGCCGAGATGTATGGAAGCGGCCGCGTTGAGAGTTTGGTGGGCGAAGCGATCCAGGGCCGGCGGGACCAAGTTTTTCTGGTCTCCAAAGTTCTTCCTTCGAATGCGGATTACGATGGAACAATCGCGGCCTGCCACCGGAGCCTTGCGCGGCTTAAGACGGGCCATCTGGATGTTTACCTGCTCCATTGGCGGCAGAAGAACAAGCCCTTGGCGGAGACCGTCCGCGCTTTCGAAACTTTAAAACAGGGCGGAAAAATCCGCGCCTGGGGCGTGAGCAATTTCGACGTGGAAGATATGGAGGAATTGGCAGCGCTGGCGGGTGCGGAAAATATTGCCTGCAACCAAGTTCTTTATCACTTGCGAGAGCGGGCCATTGAGATCAAATTGATTCCCTGGTGCCGCGCGCGGAACATTCCGATCGTGGCCTACAGCCCGCTCGGCCAGGGAAAGATGCCCCAACATGCGGCGCTCGACGCCGTCGCCGAGGACCACGGCGTTTCCGCGGCGCAAGCCGCGCTGGCATTTTTGATCCGCGACCCGAATGTCTTCGCGGTCCCCAAATCCGCCGACGAGCGGCGCGCGCGCGACAATGTCCGCGCCGCGGACCTGGCCTTGAGCACGGCCGAAATCAAAAAAATTTCCGACGCATTTCCCGCGAAGCCCCGCCGCGGCCTGCCGATGATATGATGATTACATGAGCCTGGAACTTGTCGCCGTCCAATGCCCGTATTGCTGGGAGAACATCGATATCGAAGTCGAACCCCAAGAGGAACCGCAGCAATTTATTCAGGACTGCAGCGTATGCTGCCGGCCGATCCAATTTGACGTGTCGAACGGCGAAGAGGGCGTCGAGGTGAGCGCTTCGCGCTCGGATTGAGACCGTCAGGTCTTCTTTTTTCCCTTCTCTCCAATTGCCTCGAACACCAGCATCGCCGCGTGGGCGTCGTTGGCGGCGTAGAGGACCTGTTGGTCGGTGAGCTGGCGGTTCATCCAGTTGGAAGTGCCGATTTTTTTTGATTTCCGGAAGCGGCGTTTGAAAACCATGGCCACCGCGACTTTGACGCCCACGCCCCGGCCATAGCCGCGCTGGGCGCAGAGCGTTTCCAAATCCAACACCGATTTGGGAATGACGCCCAACTTGGAACGGACGCGCTTCACATCATCCGCCAGGCCGAACCCCACTTTTTTTAGCGACGCCAGCCCCATCAGGGCGCCCACCACCCGGCGGTTTTCGGGCTGGTGCAGCGTGAACACGTAGCTCCGTTCCGGCGTCGAGAACTGCGCCACATGCGGGCCCCGCGACTTTTCGCCTTTGTTGAAGGTGGGTTTTGATTCGGTGTCGAACCCGACCACCGCCAGGCGCGATAATTCTTCATAGGCCCGGCGCGCGCCCTGGTCCGAGTCGATCATCACGATCTGGTCGCGCCCCACGCCGTCGAACCAGGGGAGCGCCATCATCTCTTCGCGCGTTGGCCACTGGCGCGGCCGCGACGAGGGATCGTCCCGGAACGCCGGGAATAATCGGACCAGCCACCGCCACAGGCCGATGGACATTTCATTGAAGTTCATGGAGGCTCATTCGTATAATACAGTAAATACTCAAGCGGAGGTCTCATTTGACGGCGCGATCGTTCTGAAAAAACCATTGCTGGTCTTTGACGGCGATTGCGGTTTTTGCCGTTATTGGATTTCGCGATGGCGTTCGGCCACCGGGCGGGAAGTGGAGTACGCGCCCTATCAGGAGGCGGCCGAAAAATTTCCGGATATTCCGCTCGCGGATTTCAAACAGGCCGTCCAGCTGGTCATGCCGGAGGGCGCGGTGTATCAAGGGGCGGAGGCGGTGTTTCGCGCGCTGGCTTGCGCCCCCGGCTGCGGCGCCGGATTGTGGCTGTACCGCCGGCTTCCCGGTTTCCGCCCGGCTTCGGAAGCTGCCTATCGCGTTGTCGCCCGGCATCGCGCCTTTTTTTCGCGGCTGACCCGTCTCTTCTGGGGCGCCTCTTCCGCCGCTTCCTCTTCCTTGTTGACCCGCTGGATTTTCTTGCGGATGTTGGGCGTGATCTACCTGGTCGCATTTGTTTCTTTGGGCATCCAGGCGCTTGGACTCTATGGACAAAATGGAGTTTTGCCGATTGCCGATTTTCTGGGACGCGTAGCCGAGCGGTATGGACCGGAACGGTTTTATTTTTTGCCGAGTTTGTTCTGGTTGAACGCCTCCAATGCGGCGCTTCAATTCGTGTGGATCGCCGGGGCCGCGTTGTCGGTCCTTTTGATCGCGGGCGTGGCGCCGGCGGCGGCGTTGATCGGAACTTGGGTTTGTTATCTCTCTTATCTTTCCGTCGGGCAGGACTTCCTGTCGTTTCAATGGGACATCTTGCTGGTGGAGACGGGATTCCTGGCGATTTTTCTCGCGCCGCTCCAAATCAAGCCCGGCCTCGCGCGCGAGGCGCCTCCTTCAAAAACCGTCGTGTGGCTTTTCCGGCTGCTGCTGTTCCGTCTCATGTTCATGTCGGGCGCCGTCAAGCTGTTGAGCGGCGACCCCACCTGGCGGAGTTTGACGGCGCTGCTCTATCATTATCAAACGCAGCCGCTGCCGACATGGATCGGCTGGTTCGCTCAGCAACTGCCGGTCTGGTTCCAGAGAATCTCCGTCTTCGTGATGTTTTCCATCGAATTGGCGGTGCCGTTCTTTTTATTCGCGCCGCGCCGGCTCCGGAACGCCGCCTGCATGGTCCTCATTGCGCTGCAGATCTTGATTCTTCTGACCGGGAATTATTGTTTCTTCAATTGGCTCGCCATCGCGCTGTGCCTCATGGCGATGGACGACGGGATTTTTTCAAAAGGAAACAGCGCGGGATTTCCAGGCCGACCCTGGCCGCGCTGGGTGATTGGAACCGTCGCTTTCGTGGTCATGATCGATTCGGCGGCGGTTTTCATGCTGCGGCTTGACATCGCGCCCGCCGTCGCGCGGCCGCTGTACCGGGCCATCAGCATCGTCGAGCCGTTTCGGATCGCGAACAGCTATGGCTTGTTCGCGGTGATGACCACGAGCCGCCTCGAGATCGAGATCGAGGGTTCCAACGACGGCGTCGAATGGCGGCCGTACGAATTCAAATACAAGCCGGGCGACCTCGCGGCGCGTCCGGGCTTCGTGGCGCCGCACCAGCCCAGGCTCGATTGGCAGATGTGGTTCGCCGCGCTCGGTTCCTACCAGCAGAACCCTTGGTTCATGCAATTGTGCCGGCGTTTGCTCGAAGGATCGCCGGACGTGCTGGCATTACTGAAATCGAACCCCTTTCCCGCCGCTCCGCCCAAATATCTGCGCGCCGAGCAATTCGATTATTATTTCACGGATATCGCTGAATGGCGCCGCTCCGGCCATTGGTGGCGCCGCGAACCCCGCGGGTCCTATTGTCCGGTGCTTTCACTCAAAGATTGAAGCCCGGACGCGAGTCGGATTCATTGATGCGCTTTTATTTCATCTTTTTTCAAGTCTTGGTTCGCTTCCACGGTTCTCTTGCTGTATTTGCGCCATTCCGCATGCGCATCGTGCATGCGTTTCTTGGCGGCCACGGTGACGTCGCTCGTCGCGCCGTTGTCTTTTAGAGACTTTTCATAATCGATTTTGGCTTGTTTGTAAGCCGCTTTGGCCTCGGCGGCTTTCTGGCTGTTCTCTTGGCTGTCTTTCATGTCTTCTTTGACTTCATGGTTCGTAAGCGCATTCACCGGATGCTTCAACGGATCGTTGTCATTGCCGGTCGCGTTTACATTGTCCGCCCAACAGCGAATCCCGGGGCTCGCCAAGGCGGCCATCAGGACAAGAGTCGTTATTTTTTTGCTCATGTTATTCCTCCGTGGGGGAACCTTTTGGTGCGCAGTTCCTCCTGATGAATAGGACACTGGATCCGTGGGGTGGGTTACAGGGTCCCCCTTCAGATCGAAAATCAAAAGCATTGAGAAAGAAGCGTCCGCCCGGCTATAGTTTCTTCTATGAGCGGCCGCCCCCCCCTTCCCTCCCTTGCTCTGTTTTTCCTCTGCGGATTTCTGTGCGCCCCGGCGGTCGCGGCGCCCGCGGCGGCGAAACATGAATTCCGCTGGACGCCGCTCATGTTGTCTCTTCATCCGGATCTCCTCATTCTGCCGCGCGCCCGCGCGGTGTATGGGTTGGAACTGTCGCTCGGCATGTCGGCGGCGCAGAAGGTGCGCGGCTTTCAGGTGGCGGCCCTCTGGGCGCAATCGCGCGATGTGAGAGGGTTTCAGATTGGCGCGCTCCGCGCCGAAAGCCGGGACGTCGACGGTTTTCAAGTGGCGCTTTTTCCCTCGGCGCTCATGGCGATCCGCGGCGGACAGGTGGGCCTTATCAACAATTTGAAGTTTGAGGAAGGGTCGGAGCGGGTCCGGGTCTATGGGTTTCAAATCGGGAGCATGAATGCGGCACGGCGGGTCGATGGCTTGCAAGCCGGGGTCGTGAACACTTGCTACCGGCTTCGCGGAGGCCAATTGGGCGCCCTCAATTATTCTGCGGAAGTCGCCGCATTTCAAATCGGCGGCATCAATCTCATCGGACTTGATCCGGCCCGCGACGAGTTGGCCAAGGGACTTCAGATCGGGCTCTTCAATCTAACCACCACCGAATTCAAAGGGCTCCAAATCGGCATCTTCAACAGTTGCCGGCGCTTGAGAGGAGTTCAAATCGGCCTGATCAATTATGTCAGCCATCCGAATCAACCGCGATTGCTGTTGGTGCCGCTCATCAATGCCGGTTGGTAAAGCGCCGTCACCCCCCTTCAGCGAAAAAGTGTCGTAAGATCGCCTATCTTCAATCAGGAGATCCCAATGAAACGAATTTTTTCGCTCGCCGCGCTCATGCTTCCGTTGACGGTTTTTTCAGGATGCCGGAAAACCAATGTGAATCATTACAACGTTCTCTTCAAGGCGCTGCGGCAGAACACCCTGCCGGCGGCGGGTTTTCGCGTGGACGCTTGGGTGAAAGGACGGAGCGAACCCAAAACAAAGCCGACCGACTCGAACGGCATGGCCACTTTCGACGACCTGCCCGCGCCCGACGCGACGCATCAGCTCAACACGGTCCTCCATTATTTCATGGGCAAGAAAGACCAATCGCGCGAGATCGCCTATCCCTTTATTGAGTCGGACGCGGAACGCCTCAAAGACACCCAATACATCCCGAACAACGCGATGCCGGACCCCTCTTAAACGCCGGCATGGACCGGCGCCTCCCGCAGCTGGACATCCTTCGGGCCGTGGCTATTTTTTTCGTGCTCGGCCGGCATCTGCTCTTCATTCCTCCTCATGCGCCCTCCTTGTTTTGGAGTGTCGTGCTGTTTTGGAAGCAGTGCGGCTGGATCGGCGTGGATTTATTCTTTGTTTTAAGCGGGTTTTTGATTTCAGGCTTGTTGTTCTCCGCGTACATTCACCACGGCGAGATCAAGGCGGGCCGCTTCTTGGCCCGGCGCGCTCTTAAGCTGTATCCGGCGTTTTATGCCTTTCTTCTTATTTCGCTCTCGGCCCGGCTTAACCCCCCTTCGCCGCGACAAATTCTTGGAGAAATTTTGTTTCTTCAAAACTATTTGGATTCCGCCTGGAACCATACATGGAGCCTCGCGGTGGAAGAGCATTTTTATTTGCTGCTCGTGGCGCTTTTCCTGTTCCTGGCCAAATCAAAAACGGGGTTCCGCCGGCTCCCGTTCATCATCTTGACGGTGTGCGCCGGATTGACGCTGCTGCGGACCGCGTTGGCGTTCGGATACCATTTTCCCTGGACGCGCATTCTCATCAAAACGCATTTCCGGATCGACTCGCTGTTCTTCGGGGTGCTTCTTTCGTGGCTCACGCATTTTAAGAAAGAAGCCTTGCTGGCGTGGCTGGACCCGCGGCGATTTTGGGTGGGAGCGGCCTGCCTTTCGCTGATTCTTCCGGTGATGATGATGGACCTCAAGCTCCAGCCCTTTTCCTACAGCCTGGGCCTGACCTGTTTGTACGTCGGGTTCGGCGGTTTGATGCTGATGTGGGTCTCGGCGTCCCGCCCATGGGAAAAGTCTCCGCCGGTTTTTGCTTCGCTGCTGAGTAAAATTGGCCGGCATTCCTACTCCATTTATTTGTGGCACATGCCCGTCTATGCGTTGGCCGTCACGCTCGTCCGCAATTGGCTCAAGATCCCTTCCTTTGGTTTGGAACTGGCTGTTTATGTCTTTGGGAGCATCGGAGTGGGAGCGGCGCTCTCTTTGTTGATCGAAATACCCGTTCTTAAATTGCGCGACCGGCTTATCCCTTCCCGCGTCCTTTAGCCGAACCTGCTATCATTGAAAAATGAAACGCGTTGATCTCCGGAAATTTCAGGTGCGGCCCGGCCGCAAACCTTCACTCGAGGACATCGACCCCGCGCATGCCTTTGGACTCACCAAAGAGCAAAGCCTTCCGATGGTGGAGAAGAACATCGCGCGCATCGCCACGCTACAGTTCCGTCTCTACGCCGAGCACCGGCGCGCGCTGCTCATCGTGCTGCAAGGCATGGACACTTCTGGAAAAGACGGCGTGATCCGGCATGTCATGAGCGGACTCAATCCCCAAGGGACCGTGGTCGCCTCGTTCAAGGGGCCGACACAGGAAGAGCTCGACCATGATTTTCTCTGGCGCGTGCACCAGCGCGTTCCGCGCAAAGGCGACGTCGGCATTTTCAACCGCTCCCATTACGAAGACGTGCTGATCGGGCGCGTTCGGAAGCTGGCCCCGAAAAAGGAAATCAAGGCCCGCTACAAGGAAATCAACGGGTTTGAGAAAACGCTTTCCAAAAACGGGGTCGTGATCGTCAAATTATTTCTTTGCATCAGCAAAAATGAACAGAAGAAACGCTTGGAAGAACGCTTGGCCGACCCGGAAAAAAATTGGAAGTTCAGTTTGAATGACGTGAAAGAGCGCGCGCTTTGGAACGAATACGTGGCGGCCTATGAAGAGATGCTGGGCCGCTGTTCCACCGGGCGGGCGCCCTGGTTCATCATTCCATCGGACAAGAAGTGGGTCCGCAATCTCGTGGCGTCTCAAATCGTGGCGGACGCGTTGGAACGGATGGATCCAAAAATCCCGCCGCCGCTGCCCGGCATCGAAAAAATTCGGATCAAATAATCCCGGCCGGATGCAGCGCGGGATAGTCGGTGTAGCCTTTTTCCCCGCCGCCGTAGAAAGTGGCCGGGTTCGGCGGCGTCAGCGGAGCGCCGGTCATTAAGCGTGCCGGCAAATCCGGATTGGAGACGAACACAGCGCCGAAGGCCACCAAGTCGGCAAGACCGCCGGCAATAGCGCCATCCGCCTTGGCGCGATCGAACTGATCGTTGAGAATGAATGCTCTTTGGAACAGCGGCCGGAATGTTTCGATGGGGACGGCGCGGCGTCCGCGGCGAACGTCGTCCGCGGTCCCGGTGCGAAGGTGCACGTAGACGACGCCCAAGCGGTTCAGTTCGCGAATGGCGTAGCCAAAAGTGGCGGCGGGATCCGCGTCGGTGACGTCGTTGAAGGACCCGTTGGGCGATAAGCGCACGCCCACGCGCTGGGCTCCCCAGACTTCAATGACGGCTTTGGCGACCTCGAGCAAAAGCCGCGCGCGGTTTTCGACCGATCCTCCATATTGATCGGCGCGCTTGTTGGTCCCGTCTTGCAGGAATTGGTCGAGCAGATAGCCATTCGCGCCGTGGATTTCCACTCCGTCGAACCCGGCTTCGAGCGCGTTCTTGGCGCCGGCCCGATAGCGTTCGATAATCTGAGGAATTTCCCGCGTCTCCAACGCCCGCGGGGTTTCGAATGGTTTCATGCCTTCGGGCGTGTGGACTTCCCCTTTCGGCGCGATCGCGGACGGGGCCACGGGCAAAGCGCGTCCCGGTTGGTAGAGAGAATGCGAAATGCGTCCCACGTGCCAGAGTTGGAGAAAGATCCGCCCGCCCGCGTCATGGACCGCTTTGGTGACCGGTTTCCATCCCTGCACTTGCTCCTTTGAGTAAATGCCGGGAGTATTCATGTAGCCTTGGCCTTCCGGGGCGACTTGCGTGGCCTCGGAAATGATGAGCCCCGCTGTTGCGCGTTGAGCGTAATAAAGCGGCGCGAGGGGCGAGGGGACATTGCCTTCGACGGCGCGGCAGCGCGTCATGGGCGCCATCACGACCCGGTTTTTCAATTGAATCGGGCCCAACTCAAACGGCGTGAACAAATCTTTGGATGACATGTGGATCTCCTTGGGTGACGGTTTCTCGGTTGGCTCTCACTAGTACATTTGACTGACGGAAAAGTTCCAAGGGGGGCTCCGTTTGGCTGAATAATAAGTTATTCCTGTATCACAAAACATTTATGGGTCTTCAAAAAATATATCTATTGCGGCATGGCCAGACGGAGTGGACCATTTCGGGGCGCCACACCGGGATCACGGAAGTTCCGTTGACGCCGCATGGCGAAGAAGAAGCGCGCGCGATGGGACAGCGGCTTCGCGGGGTCATCTTTCAACGCGTTCTGACGAGCCCGCGCCTGCGCGCGCGGCGCACCTGCGAATTGGCGGGATGGGGGGCCGCCGCAGAAGTGGTTGAGGACTTGCACGAATGGAATTACGGCGCGTATGAAGGCCTGTTGCCCAGTGAAATACTCGCGCGTCAGCCGGGATGGAATGTGTTTGATGACGGCTGTCCGGGCGGCGAGACTCCAGCAGATACCCAAATCCGCGCGGACCGTTTGCTGGCGACGCTCCGGAAAGCGGAAGGAAACATCGCGCTTTTTTCACACGGCCATTTTACGCGCGTTTTGGCCGCGCGCTGGGTCGGGCTCCCGGTCGCGCAAGGCCAGATCCTTGCCTCGACGACCGGATCCGTGAGCATTCTCGGATTCAACGGCACCGGCGACAAGCCGGTGATTCATCTTTGGAATATGACTTCCCAAAACAATCCCTAGCCCTCCAAAATTTAAACCTCCCAACCTTCAAACTCTCAAACGCGCGAACCTGCAGACCCCCTGCATCTAAACGGACGATGCGCCATGAATAGATGCGGGACAAGGAGGATGCCATGATGAGTATGAAGCGGTCCCACGATCCGATCTATCGTTTGATTTTGGAGTTGATGGCCCGGTTCGGTTATGTTTCGGTGGAGGAAATTATTTACGGCCTCGGCGGACAGGCCCAGCGCATCTGCCGCCGGCTCGACTTGTTGGAACGGGCCGGCTTTATCAAACGGTTTCCCAGCCTAACGCGTCCGGCCGAATTTTTTTGTCTGCGCGCCCAGGGGCGGAGGTTGTGCCAATTGTGGGGCGTCTCTGATACGGTGGCGGATTTCGTGCCGAGCCATTACAACGCGCTGCTTCAACTTCACAGCCGCCTTATCATCAAATCCTATTTGGGACTCCGGCGGCTCTTCGGGCCCGACTTTCAAGGCTGGGTCAGCGAATCGACGCTTCGACGGGAAGGGGGAGATCGGATTTTCGACGGCGAATTTTTCGTTGATATGCGCCTCCATCTCCAGCCGGCCGGGGAGATAATGACCGAGCGCTGGCGCTGGGGGTTTGAGTTGGAGCTGTCCTTAAAAACCCCCGGCCAGTATGAGAAGCAATTCGACGGTTTGGCTTGGCAGGTTTACGATGCTCTCCGGCGCGAACAAACCATCCCGGCCCTGGTGTTCCTGTGCGGTTCTCCCCCCATTTTTAACCGGCTGCTCACGCATGCGCTTCGTTTGCCGAACGAGGTTGGCCAATGCCTGTTTTTTTTCGCGCTGGCCGCGGAATTTTTCGACCGGTCGGCGGATTGTCCGGTGGTGAAAGTTCTCCGGGGCCAAACAACCACAATACCGGCGCGTGAAATGAATGCCGTCAAGGTGGCGTTGCCATGAGGGCTTTGGAAAGGAGATTGCGGTTGTTTTTCTGCTTGAGCGCGCCCGAGATGCTTTTGCTGTTTGGCTTGTTGTGTTGCGCGCTCCGGCTGTTTGGCATGCTGGAATTTTTCCGGAGCGGTGTCTTGCTCCACAATGGACCGGCCGTTTGGATTTGGGTCTGGCTGGTATTTGATTCTTATTTTGCGGTGGTGCTTGCGGAACTCATGGCGGATTTTTTCCGGGACCCCCGGACTGCGCTGGTCCCTTTCCGGGTGACGTTGGCAGGCGCGGCCGCATTTTGGGCGGCGGTTCTTTTGGGACGAGCACAGCCACCGGCGGTCTGGGCCTGGTGGTTGGGCCGCCTGGTTCCAACCGGGGGCGTGTTTCTGGCTTTGCTGGTCGTGATTTTTCTCGCGGTGATTCACTTGACGCATCAAACGCCGCTCGAGCGCGAATTGGACCAAGCGGTCCGGTGGCCCCGGCGCGTCAACCACGGCCCCCACGCGGCCGCCGCCGCGAAAGAGGGCCTCACCTATATTGGATTTGAAGCCGGGGCCAAGCGTCCCGTGACCATGACGGGCGAGGAGCGAAGCCAGCACGTTCATGTGCTCGGCAGCACCGGGACCGGAAAAACCAAACGCGTCTTGTTGCCGATGGTCGCGCAAGATCTCGCGGCGGGGCGCGGCGTGTTGTTCGTGGACGCGAAAGGCAGCCGCGAAAGTTTTGGGACGTTCAAGCGGCTGGTCCGCCAAGCGGGCCGGGAAAAAGATTTTCTGTATTTTTCGCTCACGGATGTCGCGCGTTCGGTCCGCTATAACCCGCTGCAGAACGGCAACGCCAGCCAGCTCAAAGACAAAATCGTCGCGACGATCGACTGGTCCGAGCCTTATTATCAGCGGGTCTGCGAGGAGGCTTTGCAAGCGATTTTTATGGGATTGGACGAGCAGGGCCAGCGGGTTTGCTTAAGAGAGCTGAGCCAGCTTTTGCGGGCCTCTCTGGCGGGTCCCCGGGGATGGATCAACAAGAAAACCATCGGGACTTTGTTCAGCGAAATAAATCTTTTGATCCAAACGCCGTTCGCCGCTCTGCTGGACACCACCAAGCCCGATATTGATCTGCTGGACGTTTACCGGAATAAAAAGGTCGCGTACTTTTCCTTGGATATGCAAAGTTACGGCCAGACGGCCGCGCGCTTGGGCAAGATGATCACGCAAGACGTCAACACGCTCAGCGGCGTTGTGACGTCGCAGTTTCGGCCCGGGGAACGAGCGGTCTTAGCGGTTTATATCGACGAGTTTCAATCTTTTGGTACGAGGGGTTTCCTGAACGCTTTGGCGCGCGGCCGTGAAAGCGGGCTGTGGATCACGCTGGCCCATCAATCGATGGGAGACTTGCTGGCCGTTGACAAGGCGTATTCTCAGCAGGTTACGGACTTGACCAATACCAAGATCTTCACCCGCGTGAACGATCCGGGGACGGCGCGGGAATTTTCGGAAATCGCGGGGATGGAACAGCGAATCAAAAATGTTCAGCAGGCCCCCATTTCCGAGCGGGACAGGGGCGATCTCATTGTCAATCAGAGAGGGGACGAGGTCTATCGAATCAATCCCGACGAGTTGAAAAGGTTGGAAACGGGCCAGGCGGTTTTCAAGTCCGGCGGCCGGTCCGGGCGGCTGGTGTTGCCGGAGCCGGTCCTGCCGAGAGAAGAAGATTTTCTGGCGGGAGAGAAAATCAATCTTCCGGTCCGCTCGCCGGTCAATTCGGAGGGAAAAATAGAGCGCAGGATTTTGTTGTGAGCCTTGCAGTGCGCCGTACGGAAATGTATTATTTTTCTGTTGCAGACTTGATGCATAACGGTTGCAGTTCCCCCTCCGATTAAAGTCTCTCTCTAAATCTCATTTTTCTCCCCTCCCATTGTTTCAAAAGGGGCCCAACACATGGGAACGGTCGTTTTCAACTTGCCTGACGAGGAAGAGCGGCGTCTGCGCGCCAAAGCCGGTTCCCTTGGTCTGACGACTTCCGCCTATCTTCGCGCGCTCCTCCGCGAGTCCCAGCTCCGCCGGCCCGACGCCGCGCAGGCGGAAATCCTCCGGTCCTTGCGCGCCTTCGTTCCCACGCTCGCCGAAGCGTTTGGTCGGACCCAAAACGTCTCTTCCGACAAAATTGAGAAACTGGCCCAAGTGTTGTTGGACCGTTACGACCGCGCCCGATGATGGCCCGCTGGTTCTATGGGTTGTTCGTGGAGGCGGTCTTGCTGGGGATCGGATATCTCAGGTCCGGCTGGGCGTATCGAGAACTTCTCCGGCGCCGGTTGATTCCGGCCGCTCTTTCAGAAAATCATTTCCGCTGGCTGTCCCTCGCGCTGGCTTGTGCCGCCGGAGGGCTCTTTTATTCCGCATTGGTCCGCGAGGAATGGCGCCGAAGCCATCTTCGGAAAATAATTTTTGCGCTGGTGGGATTTAATCTGCTGGTCATTTCTCCTTTCTTGGTCCCGCTGATTTTGCATCACGAGGGCCGCGGCCTGGCGGTCATTGCCGTCTTGCTCAATGGATTTCCCGTCTGGTTCGCTTTGCGGGATTCGTACCAACTCAAAGATGAAGTGATCCGCGGGACCCGGGTCCTTCCCCAGCGGCATATTCAAAAAGCGCTGCAGAATCTCTATCGCGGCGAGATGTCGAAGGCGGACCTTCCCGGAATACCCTATTGGCGCTCGTGCCGGCTGCCGCGGCGGCGCGAAACGCAGCACATTCTTATCGTCGGCTCCTCAGGTTCCGGAAAAACGCAATTGATTTATCCGCTGCTTGAGGAAGTGATGGCGCGCGGAGACAAGGCGGTCGTTTGGGACGTGAAGGGAACCTATATTCAAGCGCTGTCGCGTCATCCGCGGGTCCGCATCATGGCCCCCTGGGACCGGCGGTCGATCGCCTGGCGTCCCGGCGCCGATATTCGCTGTCCGTTGGATTGTCAGCAAGCCGCCGCCATCCTCATCCCCCGAAACAATCAGGACAGCCAACCTTATTTTCTGAACTCGGCCCGCCATGTGTTTGAAGCGGTCCTTCTGCATCTCGACGCCGGCGGAGAGCCGTGGGGATGGAAAGATGTTTGGGACATGGTGAGCCAAGGCAAAGAAGCGTTGAGCGACGCGCTTCAGAAATCGGCCGACGGCCGCGCGGCGGCGACGCTGATCCAGGGTGACTCCAAGGGAAGCCAGGATGTTTATGCGACGTTGATCTCCGCGCTTCAGCCGACGCGGTGGCTGGCCCGGGCCTGGCCGCGCAAAGGAGTTTCGCTGCGGCGCTGGGTCGGCTCCAGCGCGCAGCGGAATGTTTTAATTCTCGGCGGCGTCCCGGAACGCGAAGAGTTGGCCGGCGCGACCGCGCGGCTGGCGCTGCAGGTCCTCGTGAATGAATGTTTGTCCTTGCCGGACGATTTGAACCGGCGGGTGTGGTTTTTTTTGGACGAGCTCGGCACCTTGGGTCGAATGGATTCTCTGCTGCAGGCCTTTGCGATGGGCCGCTCGAAAGGGTTGTGCGTGGTGGCGGGAATCCAGAACATCGGGAAAATCGAGCACGTCTATGGCCGCGACCTGGCCAAATCGATCGCCAATATATTCGGGACCGCGATCTATTTGCGGTGCTCGGATGTAAGCACCAGTCAATGGGCGTCCGATTCTCTGGGCCTTCAAGAAACCCGGGGATATCACCGAAGTCAGTCGCGCGGCATCAGCCAGGGAGGATTGTTTGATTCGCATGGCCGCAACACGTCCATGTCCGCCTCCACCCAACAGGTCCATTTCACCAAGCCCGTTTTTCTCGCCTCTGAAATTTCCAACTTCCCCGATCTCTCGGGCGTCTTGCGCGTGAGCGGCTGGCCGGTGGCCCTTCTGCGCTGGCCGCTCAAAGCGATCCCCCAATTTAATCCGCTGGTGAAGGAAGCGGATTGGACCGCGCAAAAAATAAAATTGGATTGGAACGTATGATGTCGCTGCGCGCATTGGGAAATTTGGGTTCCGGCGGCGCCGGCGCCAAGGCGGCCGCCCATTATTACCGGGAACAAAGCGCGGAATATTACATTGGAAGCAATGAACCAAATGGGCTCTGGATCGGCGGCGGGGCGCCGCGTTTTGGACTGCAGACCGGCCCCACCCGCGAACAGCTCCAATTGGCTTTGGCGGGCCAAGTGGCCGGACGCCGGGTCCTCAACAGCGGCAAGCCGAACCGCCAGACCGGGTGGGACCTGACTTTTTCAGCGCCGAAATCGGTCTCGATCGCTTGGGCCTTTGCCCGGCCGGACCATGGCCGCGAGATCCTCACGGCCCACGAGGCCGCCGCCCGGGCCGCGCACAAATATATTGAGTCGCAGGTAAAAACCCGCCGTGGGGGCGGCGGTCTGCGGAGCGAACCGGCCCGCCTTGTCTCGACGATGTTCACCCATTTCACGAGCCGCGCCGGAGATCCGCAGCTCCATTCGCATGTGGTGGTCCCGAATTTCTGCGGGCGGGACGACGGGACGGTGGGCACGATCGATAGCCGTCCTTTCTACGATCTAAGACGAACGGCCGGGAACCTTTATCAAGCGGAGCTTTCCCACCGCATGAAACAGCTCGGCTATGCGATTGGGCCGGGTCCGGGCGGAACGTTCCGTTTGACCGGCGTCGATCCGCGGATCGAGGTCCAATTTTCCAAGCGGGCGCAAGAGATTGACCGGGTCGCGCGGGAGCAAGGGATCCGCACCTATGTGGGAACGCGCGCGATCGTTCTGAAGACGCGGCCGCGCAAAAAACACGCTCTGCTGGAGGAGCGGTTGAGCGCGTGGCGGACGGAATCAAAAACCAATCAGCTTGATTTTGAAATCGAGCGCGGCCGCGGACAATCTTCGGGCGGATTCTCTTCAGAACAAGTTCTGCGAGAAGCGGCCGGAAAAATCACCGAGCAGAATTCCACTTTCAAAGATCGGGAATTGGTCCGCGAATTGGCGCGCGCTTCCTATGGAGAACTCAATGCCGAGCAAATCCAAACCCTGGCCAAAAATTCATTGGCCTTGGGCATTGTCCACCGGATCGGCCGCGACAAGAATGGCCAGGAGATCTACACCACCCGGGAAATGCTGGCCGTCGAGCGCGCGATGGTGGACGCGGCCCGCGCGCTGGTTGCGCCGGCGGGTTTTTCCATTCGCGCCCCGATTGTTTTGACCCCGGACAAAATTCTCAGCGCAGAGCAGCAGGCCGCGCTGCATGCGGCCGGCGGCGACGGCGCGCTCGCCGTCATACAAGGCCGCGCCGGCACGGGGAAAACAACCACGCTCTCCGCAATTCGGACGAGTTACCAACAGGCCGGCTGGCGCGTTCAAGGTCTCGCGATTTCCGGGCAGGCCGCGCAGAATCTGCAGAATGAATCGCGAATTGAATCGAGGACCCTGGCCTCGTGGCTGATGAAAGAGCCGGATCCCAAAACCATTTTGGTTGTCGATGAGGCGGGACTGATTGGCTCAAAGAAGATGCGGGACCTTTTCGAACGGGCCCGGCAATCCCATTCCAAAGTCATTCTGGTGGGAGACGAGCGCCAACTCCAGCCGCTGGAGGCGGGCGGCGCGCTCCGCGCGGTCGACCGGGAACTGGTCCGCGCGGCCCCGCATTCTTCCAGCCAAATGGAGACCATCCATCGACAGAAAGAAGAGTGGATGCGAGACGCGGTCCAAGCGGCGGCCAAAGGCAACACCAGCCAGGCCTTGGAGGCGCTCGAGGCCCATAAAAAAATCGCGCTCTACGGGAGCGCGGATGCCGCGAGCATGGATCTTATCGAAGATTATCTCGGAAAAAATGTGTCGGCTCAAGACCAGGCCGTCATCCTCACTCACCGCAAGGGCGACGCTTCCCGGATCAACGACGCAATCCGCCGGCAACTTCAGCAGAAAGGACTGGTGGGCGATAACCAGGCGCAAGTCCACAACGGCCAGCGGGCGATCAATTTGGCGGTGGGCGACCGCGTGATGATACTGCGAAACGATTATCGACTCGCTGTTCGCAACGGCCAGCGCGGCACTGTCCAAGAAATTCAGGATTCGGCGCGAGAAATTGGCGTCCGGTTGGACGGCGCCGAGATGAAAATGATTCCGCTCGATTCCTATACGGCGATTGACTATGGATGGGCATCCACCACGCATAAGGCCCAGGGTCTTACGGTGGAGCGGGCCTATGTCTACGGCCACATCCAAGAATCCATGGCGTCTCAGCAGGCTACCTATGTCCAGATCAGCCGCGCCAAGGGTGAGACGCGTCTTTACCTGGTTCATGGTGAAGCGGAGACGTCCCTTCAAAATGAGGAGCGCAAAACGGTTTTGGAGCAGCTAAAAAAACATTGGGGCCGGGACGCGGCCAAAGACACCACGCTGGACTATGGCCGGGAGGGACAGCCCGCTCATCTTTTGGCGATGGCGCGCGAATGATCTCACGGTTTCAAAGCCAGCACGCCCACCCACACGCGCTTGACCCCCGCCTTTTTTAAGAGCCGGATGCAGGTCCTCAGCGTCGCTCCCGATGTGCAAACGTCGTCAATCAAAAGGACCGTATTGGCTCCTTGCAAAGTAAGAACGGCGGAGCGCGCGAGTCGAAACCCCGCCGGAGCATTCTCAAGCCGGGCGGCCCGGGAGAGGCCCTGCTGGGAATGGGTGGAGCGCCGCCGCAAACAACCGGATTTGACGGGCTTGTCCAGTCTCCGCGCCAATTCGCGCGCCAAGAGGCCGGCTTGGTTATAGCCGCGTTTCAATTCGCTCCAAAAAGAGGCGGGAACGGGGACAATGGCGTCGATTTCGCGAAGAGATCGCGGGCAGGTTTTAAGGAACATGTCGGCGAAGAACGAAGCGAGGCCGCTTTTCCCGCGGAATTTTAATTCCCAGATGGCCTTGCGCAGCGGCCCCTCAAATAATCCCACCGCATGAAAGAACTCCGCTTCCGGCGTGAGCGTCCGGCCGGGGAGAGGCGCGTAGATCATTTGAGCGGCGCAATGAGAACAGATGGCCGGCGAGATCCAGCGCGGGCGGCGGGCCCCGCAGAGAAGACAGGCGCCGTGGGAGAAATATTCGATGGCCCTTAGGAACAGGTTGAAGACCTTCCTTTGGAGGGGGCCTCAATTATACAAGGAAGTGACAGAAGTCATCTTTCATTTTGGGTGTTTCCGTGGAATGCTGGGCTCATGAATAGAAAGGCCGTTTTCATCGGAATGTTTTTGGGCGCTTTGGGCGCTCTTCCGCTGGTCCACGCCGGCGACAGCCGCGCCAACGGCATGATTTCAATGACCTTCCACGATGGCAACGTCGATCGGACGAAATCCAAGCATTTTTACGTGGTGATTGAAGACGGGTTGGTCCATTGGCAGAATTTTCGCGAGAAGGACAAGGCCGAAATGAAAGACCCCAAAAATGTCTATGAGTTGCGGGCCTCCGAGGTTCCTTCTAAAGTCGCGAAGAATGCCGTTGAGCAGAATGACGATCTCGCCTCCGCCAAAACCGATCCAGAATAGCTAACATATGTTGCGATGCGACATTTTCCCATTCTTCTCGCTATTCTCGCCTTCGCGGCTTGCGTGAAATTCCAGGCAAAGCCGGTCCGCATTATTTCCGACCCAAACCAGGAGCGGCAGGAACAAGTCGGCAACCAGATGGAAGAAGCCAATATTGAGGTCTTTATAACCGACCATCCGGAATTGGACGAGGAAACCAAGAAAGAGCTCCGCAATGGGACCATCACCCGCCACGCCGCCCTCGAAAGAACAAAGAAAAAATAAAAGGAGATACTGTATGGACACCAACATTGCTTTACCGGCAGCAGAAATTGAAACACGAAATTTTATAACGAAAGTTTACGGCTGGATGGGCGCGGGGCTCGCGCTGACCGGATGGCTGTCTTTCATTGTCGGAACCAACCCGGCCTGGATCGGGTTTTTGATGGCGAAC